>Ga0209163_1000239_pt1 | contig 128280 bp, 105 predicted proteins | sample MTBAKSrepl2MetaG_FD_187457 | JGI IMG/M metagenome (GOLD analysis project Ga0209163, IMG submission 187457) | Enrichment culture microbial communities om Arthur Kill intertidal strait, New Jersey, USA, that are MTBE-degrading - MTBE-AKS2 (Arthur... | ecosystem: Environmental > Aquatic > Marine...
CAGGAATAGAGGACCTTCCCGATTTATGCGGGAAGGCCCCCAACCGGATCATTCGAACATAATGACCCATCTCCCCTGGGTCTGCCGTTTTAGCATTGAATCGCATGCATCATTGATCTGCTCCAGCTTGATTCGCTTCGTTATAAGCTTGTCCAGCTTGAACGTCCCCTTCATGGCCAGGTCTGTCAGCCTGGGGATGTCAATATGAGTGCTTATCGCCCCGTAGAGAGTTCCAAGAATGGATTTCTCGTGCAGAGGAAGAAGCATCAGAGGAAGATTGGCGGTCTGATCAAACCTCATTACCCCAGGAATAATCAACTTCCCGTTCATCCCCAATGACCAGTAAGCCTGTACAATAGCACCTCCATCCCCAATGGCTTCGAAAACAAAGTCCGCCCCACCACCCGTAAGCTCCTGGATCTTGGGGACAGGATCTTCCTTGCTCGAATCGATAAAGTGTGTGGCTCCAAATTCTTTAGCCATCGCTTCATTGTGCCCTTCAATGTCCACAGCAATCACGGGGTTTCCATGCCTCAGTGAGGCCGCTCGAACAATATTTAATCCAACCCCACCCATACCGTAGACAACCACCGAATCACCCCCCTTCAAATTCGCCTTGTTGACCACCGCTCCCCACCCCGTAGGTAGGCAGCAACCAAGAAAGCACGCCTGATCAAAGGGCATTTCTTTCGGAAGCGGGATGGCTCCATCCTCAGGCATAATGCTGTAATCGGCAAACCCTGAGACAAAAAAACCATGGCGAACCATATTCCCCTTCGCGTCCGATATCCTCGATGTCCCATCCAGGAGTTTCCCCCCAACAAAATAGGGAAAAGCTCCGCTACAAATGTTGCCCATCCCCCTCATACACTGAGGGCAATGCCCACAGGGCACCATCCAAGTCCCAACCACATGGTCCCCCACTTTGTGTTTGGTCACCCCAGGGCCGATCTTTTCAATCACGCCGGAGGTTTCATGCCCGAGAACCATGGGCAAATCAATAGGAATATCTCCAACCACGTAGTGGAGATCCGAATGGCAGAAGCCCGTCGCCACATTCCTCACCAAGACTTCATGCTCTTTAGGGTCCGCAAGCTCCAACTCCTCCAGAGCGAGAGGTTGATTTACTTCTCGAAGTACCGCAGCTTTGATCTTCATGCTCATCTCCTCCTCTATTTAGTGTTTGTACAACCACCTCCGAACCGCACAGCTTCCAAATCAACAAATACCCTTTCTCCCGTCACCTCCAATCCACCATCCCAGATCGCTTCTTTTACTGTTCTTTCGGACCGCCTTAAAAACATGACCAGCGATAATTATGATTCCCGGTCCACCTTCCGTAGCAGCATGAGCAGGACTCCCAATTCTTGAAAATCTGCGTACACTCTCGATGCTAGCCTCCCGCCGAGAGTGTAAAAACTTTTATATAATCTCCCTCCGCGAGCTCATCATCAGGTTTCTTTATCTCCTTCCCTACAGTGACAAATCTGGCTCCATGAGGGGGAAGACCAAGCATCTCAATAAGGTCTCTAACTCTTGAGCCGATAGGAACTCTTAAAACAATTCCTCCTTCTGGGTCATAGTTCTGAATGTATTTTTCGAGCCCCGAATACAGCTTCACCGTGACTTCCACTAAACGTAGTCCTCCAAGTGTATCCCCTCCCAAACCTCCTTTGGGACATTGGCCTTCTTGGGAAAATCCTTGCTTACCGGTAGTGTGGCATCAATTCCCATTTTAGTGACCATTCCTTCACTAAGCCCTGTTGCTTACATTTTTCCTCTTTACTCCAACGCCGCTACGGCCTCTATTTCAAGCATCAAGTCCTTGTGCACAAGTCCTTTCACTTCAACCATGGTGCTTGCCGGATAAAGGCCTTTAAAGTATTCAGAACGAAGTGCCGCAACTTTCGGAAATTGCGATACATCCGTGATATAGTAATTGGTCTTGATCACATCAGAGAAGCCTCCTCCAGCCTTCCTAAGAAGAAGCTCAAGATTGTGGAAGATCTGCCGGGCCTGCGCTACAATATCGCCGGGGCCTACGACTCTCCCTTCCTCGTCAAGGGCTACTTGCCCTGAGATAAACAACAACCTCCCCGCAGATACCAAGACAGCAGGAGAGTAAGTAGCTTTCCATTGCGCACCCTCACCAGGAAATATCGCGGCTTTCTTCATTTGCCCTCCCCCTGTTCATGTTACGCTTTCTCGCAGTACACTTTGAAAGTCACCTCTCCTATGCCGCCACATCCTACTCCTGTATCAGTACACCTTATGTGGTCGTACAAATGGCCATTGGGGTCCTGACCTTGGCTCAACCGGTCAAAAATCACGTAGCTGATAGGAAGGATCGGCGCTAATGCCCACAAGCACAAAGGGAAAGTGCATTCTTGCGGAAGAATCATCCCGCTGCCATTCATCACATAACGATCTCCGACCTTTGGCTTGTAACCGCAGTTTTCTGATTTTACTACCTCCATGATCACCTTATAGGCCCTACGCAGCGGACTTCCCTTTATAATCTTTTCCTGTTTTTCCGAGAGGCCTTTAGCCTGCTCCTCACTAAAACCAAATGCGTCCATGATGGTCTTTTTAAACTGTTCGTCCATATTTTGCTCCTTTTCTTTCAATCTCGTTTTCATGCCTGACGGCCTCAAGAATATGCTCCGGATATACGGGAATCACAGTGATATCGCGATCAATAGCATTGCAAATGGCATTCAGCACCGCGGGTGCTGTAGTGTTTAAGGAGTGTTCAGCCATTCCCTTGGCGCCATATGGGCCCGTGGGGTATGGTGTCTCAATCGATTCAGCCAGAAATTCATCAGGGATATCCAACGAAGTAGCCACCGCGTACTCGGCAAGGGAACTCGTCTTTACCCTTCCATCAGCAACAACGAAATCTTCCGTCAAAATAAACCCCAAAGCCTGAACAGATCCGCCCAACTGCTGTCCCTTGGCCATTACCGGGTTAATCACCTTCCCTGAATCATGAACATTTAACAGCTTCAAAACCTTTATCTCCCCCGTTTCTACATCAACAGAAACGTCCGCTGCGGAAGCCATAAAGGTATGCCCATACATAAGACGCGCTTCAGGGTACTTAAACCATCCTTCCTGGCGCAGGTTAATGCCCTCATTCGAGCATGCTTTTGCTACTTGATCCAAAGCTAGATTGCGCGATGGGTCTCCTTTTACAGCTATTCTTCCGAGTTCTAGCACCAGATCGTCTTTGCTTATCTCAAGCATTTTTGCCGCTCGCTGAAGCAACGTCTCCTTGATCTTCCCTGATGCCAGGATGAGCGAATTCCCAAGCACATAGGTCAGACGAGATGCCGAAGTCCTGCCCGCGGGTGGACACGTCCAAGTATCAGCCATTTCAACTCGGATATTCTCAACCGGAATACCAAGCTCTTCTGCGGCAATCTGAGCCAGCAAGGTCGTGACTCCTTGCCCAAGTTCGCATCCCCCGGCATATACGGTGGCGCTAGCATCCGAGAACAATTCAACAGCCGTCCCCACCCCTGATTTGCCGAGAACGGGTATCGCTGAAACATCGAAGACCGGCATATCGAAGCAGACTGCGCGACCTACTCTCATGTTTCCGCTATTGGAGACAGGCCATGGTCCCATTTCTTCCGCAATGCGATTTGACAGCACATTCAGGCTCACGGGGCTGTCCCCTCGCAACGGGGCAATCGTCTTCTCCCCTGGTTTAAGAAAGTTTCTTTTTCTCAGTTCTAGAGGATTCATATGGAGCGCTCTCGCCAATTTGTCCAGAATACCTTCCCGTGCCAAGGCTGCCTGCGGCGCGCCAAAGCCGCGGAAAGCGTCGGCATCAACATTATTGGTGTAGGCAGCTCTGCCAACAACTTTGGCATTGGGAATACTGTATGGACCTACAATCGCAGAAACGGTCAGCCCTAACACTTCCGGTGTCCGCGATGAATAAGGGCCAGCATCAGCGATAATATCTGCTTCGATACCCTCAATGTGCCCATCCCGGCTGCTCCCGATTTTGATCCATATTTCCTGAGAATGACGTTTGGGATGTGCTGCAAATGATTCGTAACGATTCAGAACCAGTTTCACCGGCACTCCTGACAGGTAGGCCATGGCAGCAAGATGCACCTGGATGGTGTTATGCAACTTCCCGCCAAAGGCCCCTCCTGCGGTAATCCCCTTGATATGAATCCGGCTCTTAGGTATCCCCAAGGCATAGGAAACATCCTCCAGGAGAACATATGGATCCTGGATCGCCGACAAGATGTGCAAAATGCCCTGCCCATCTAGAAAAGCAACCCCCGCCTCTGTCTCAAGAAAGGCATGCTCTTGTCGAGAGGTTGTATAGGTAGCCTCAACCACGACTTCTGACTTTTCGAAGGCTCGAACAGCATCACCGTGAATGAGCCTTGTCTGATAACATATGTTTTCTTTTGCCTCCGGGTTGGACTGATACGCGCTTTTTCCGGTTCCTGTGTGAATTCGATATGCTCCTGCGGAGATGGAGTCCCTGGCAGATGTTAAGGGGGGCAACACGTCATATTCTACTCTGATTTTCCTGGTCGCCTCACTAGCGATCTCCAATGTCTCAGCGACAACAAGGGCAACAGCATCGCCGACGAAGCGCGTCTCCTGACCTATACCAACCAAAACCGGACGATGGTGGATATCATAGCCGAATAAATTTGTTCCGGTGATATCCCCTGCAGTGATAATTCCTTTTACTCCATCAAGAATTCTTGCCTGTTCTATGTCAATTTTGGTTATTAACGCCCTTGGATAGGCACTATAAAGGATCTTCCCGTAAAACATCCCCGGCAACTTCAAGTCACTGGCATATTTTGTTACCCCCGTAACCTTCCCTAGGGCATCTATCCTGCTGACTCCTGCTCCGACATATACCCTTTTCTCCATGGTGTTCCTCAATTTCCTCTATGGGGATGAAATTTTTTCTCTCACCTGAGCAACGGATTCTACCGCGTCAATGATCTGAACATATCCTGTGCAGCGGCAGAGATTTCCGGAAATGGCCCTCTGTATCTCCTCTCTTGAAGGATTGATGTTCTTTTGCAAAAATGCAATCGATGTCAAGACCATCCCGGGAGTGCAATAGCCGCATTGAACGGCGCCATGCTTGATAAAAGCTTCCTGAACAGGGTTTAGATTTCCCCCTTGTGCAACTCCCTCGATAGTCGTGATCTCCTTGCCTTCCGCTTGAACCGCCAAAAGAAGACATGAATTCACAGGCTCTCCGTTCACCAGGACGGTGCAAGCACCACAGTCCCCCTTGTCACAACCTCTCTTGGTCCCTGTGAGCTCGAGATCTTCCCGAATAACATCCAGAAGACTCCGATCTGAAGGCACATGCAATGAAAACTCTTTCCCATTTACAACCAATTTAATGTGATGAAGGGACATACGATAACAAACCTCATTTAATTGTAGAGAGGACTTGAAGCAATCGATAGGTCCACGCCTCAACAAGGAGGCGACGCCCAGATTCCGTTGCCCGGATATCGCTAATCGGTTGGGATTCAGAACCGGCCACCTTGGCTGCCTCCCTCAAGACCGCCTCAGTGCAGGGTTTCCCTCTTAGAAAAGTTTCTGCCCTCTTGGCCCTGACGGCTTTTGGGGAAACTGCCCCCAAAACTATTCTTACCTCATCGATAATGCCTTTGTCATTCTTCTTCATTGACCCCGCGAGGTTAACCACACTGATGGCCATAGCCCTTCTTCTTCCTATTTTCAGGAAATGGCTCCGGCAACCAGGCCTCAGCGTAGGGATATCTATGGCGACCAGAACTTCGCCATCTCTGATGTCAGTCTGTCCCGGCCCTTTCATAAAATCTTCCAGATAAAGTTCACGCTCTCCGTGCGCGCTCTTTAGCCGAATTTTCGCCCCACTGCACATAAGGGGGGGCACGGTATCCGCCGCTGGTGAAGCGCTGACAATGTTTCCCCCTATAGTAGCCCGATTGCGAATCTGTGGCGAACCTAGTTGGTTCGCAGCGCTTGAGAGGAAGGGCACGCAAGTTTTTACGGTTTCTGATTCCGCAATCTCGTGGATTCTGGTGCAAGCGCCTATGCGAACAAAGTCACCTTTGTCCTCTATCCCGAGCAGATCCTGGATATCGTTCACATCGAAAAGTACTCGGTGAGATCTCATCCCTCCACGAATTTTCACCAGAAGGTCGGTTCCACCTGCTAAGATCGCTCCCGAGGATTTGACTTGGGACAGTTCCCGGATAAGATGCTCCAAAGAAGCCGGCTTCAAGTAATCAAACTGTGTCATGACGGCTCTTCCCATATTCTGAGGCCGGTCAGGTGCCCTACGCATCTGACCGGTTGCTAAAGGATGCTTTCCTAAAATCCTTTAAATCCCGAAGGAATTTCTTTCACTTTCATCAGATCTTGTTCATGGGACGGCAGAACCTTGTTTCCAAACATGTTCAGCAGTTTCATGCTGCTTTCATAAGCTTTGATGGAGTCAGTATGAACCGTGGCAGGGATGATCGGGTATCCGATTGCCTTTTTGATTTCTTCCGGAGGATAAAAATTGTGCTTTATTCCGCAGTATCCTGTTACGGCATACCACCCGTTGTCAGTGTTGACCGCCACGGATTGCCCTCCGTCCGTATGACCCGGGGATAAAATAAAGCGGATGCCGGGCATAAACTCAACATCCCCATCGACAAACTCAAGGTTACGCATTTGCTCATAGTACCACCGCGGTGCGAAAGCAAAACTCATCATCTGATGATGATTGAAGGCACCTCGCCACTCTTTTTCCTGCACGACGATTTTCGCGTTTTTGCATTTCTCTGCGCCCATGATGTGGTCCCAGTGAAGATGGGTCATTATGATGATGTCTATATCCTCGGGCTTCAAACCCCACTCGGCCAATCCCTTTTCAAGTGGCGTCACGTCCTGGACATCTTTGAATTTCTCCCCGCCAGCCACGAAGCCCTCTTCGGTTCCCCCTTTGATAACTCGGTAATAATCGGAGGCGCTGCACCCGGCATCAATAAGAATTTTTTGATCCGCTCCTTCGATATACCAAATGATGTATGGAATATCGACCGTCTGACCATAGAAGTTAAGGTAAGTGAATCTTGATTTTTCGCGAGCAGGACCCATGGCATTTGTAAAAAGCTTTAACTTGTACGTCTTCTCTTTCATTGTTCAAACCTCCTTATGATGTTGTTTTTGTGGGCTGTATTTCAGGTTCCATGCCCTATTGGCGCCCGATCACGGCAGCATACCCAACTTAATCGCCTTCATACAGTCCGGTTTCCTGACAAATGAATTTTCCTACACACACCTATCCGCCTAAATATGCTTTCTTGATTGCATCATCTCGCAAAAGCTCTTCGCGCTTTCCTTCTACGGCGACGCCACCACGCTCCAAGACATACCCACGATCGGAAAGCTTTAGAGCCATCCTCGCATTCTGCTCCACCAAAAGCAGCGTAGTCTTCTCATTCTTAAGCCGTTCAAGGATCTTGAATATTTCTTTTACAATAATTGGAGCAAGACCCATGGAAGGCTCATCCAGCAGCAAGAGCTTTGGCTTGCTCATGAGTGCCCTGCCAATCGCAAGCATCTGTTGCTCGCCCCCTGAGAGTTCGCCCGCAAGCTGGTTTTGACGTTCATTCAGAATTGGAAAGGTCTTAAGAATAGATTCAGTATGTTTTCTGATTTCCTCCTTTCCGTCTTTACCCAATCTTACAAAAGCACCCATGGCAAGATTTTCTTTGACCGTCAGCGGCACAAAAATCTTTCGCCCTTCAGGAACCAAAGAAATACCCTTCCGAACGATAGATGCGGGCCTAAGGCGATGAATGGTCTCATTGTCAAAAAGAATCACTCCTATTCTAATCGGCGTAATCCCACAAATAGAGTGTAACAGGGTTGTTTTTCCGGCTCCGTTAGACCCAATGACGCAAACAACTTCCCCCTCCTCCAGCCTTATGCTTACATCCCTGAGAGCCGGCATACGCCCATAAAACGTGCTGATTCGCTCTAGAAATAGCATTTCAACCCTCTTGGCCTAAATATACCTCAATGACTCTCGGATCGTTCTGGATCTGAAGCGGAGGCCCCTCAGCGATCTTCTCGCCGAAATTGAGGACCACGACCTTATCACTCAAATTCATGACCATGCGCATGTCATGCTCCACCAAGAGCACTGTCATGCCATCCCGCCTCAAGGCCCTTACAAGCTCCATGATATGGTCAGACTCCCCTGCTGTCAGCCCGGCGGCACATTCGTCAAGGAGGAGTAATCTGGGCTCCGTCGCGAGGGCCCTTGCTATCTCAAGCAATTTAATCTGCCCGTAGGCAAGATTTGCGGCCTCGTCCCTCGCTTTATCAACCAGGCCGACTCTTTCCAGCAAGCGTATGCTGTACTCTTCCATTTCCTTGTTGTCTTTGCGCGAATGGGGACTGCTCCACAAGCCGCCAAGAAAACCGGACCGTCCATGCATGTGCCTTCCTATCAAGACATTTTCAAGAACCGTCATATTCACGAAGATCTGTGGCACTTGAAACGTTCGTGATAACCCTATAGCTGCTCTGTCGTGGGTGCTTAACGCATTCAGTTTTTTGTTTAGGAAATGCATTTCACCCGATGACACCAAATCCAGTCCGGTAATAAGATTGAAAAGCGTTGTTTTGCCCGCGCCATTGGGGCCTATGACAGCAACGATAGTTCCCAGCGGGACATCGAAGGAGACATCATGCACTGCCGACAGGCCTCCGAAACGTTTGGTCACCCTTTTGATTGAGAGAATAGGCTCACTTTTCCCGGTATTTTTCATTTCGTTCCAGCCAGATTTCGAAAATACGAGGGGATACCGCTTAGAATTGGTGCTAACCCTCGCGGCATAAACATCATCACTGCCGCCAGGATTAAACCGTAAAGCAACACCTCCAACCCTTCGTAAGCTCGTAAATATTCGGGAAGAAAAGTCAGAATCATGGCGCCCAATATGGGTCCCCAGAAATTCCCTATCCCGCCTATTGCGACCATCGTAAGCAAAAGAACGGAGTTCATGAAACCAAACGTCTCGGGGGCCGTGAAATTCAAGTAGTGAACATAGAGCGTTCCCGAAACCGCTGCATAGGCACCCGACAGAACAAAGATCATCAATTTGTATTGAAAGGTCTTTATCCCCATCGTTTCAGCAGCGACTTCACTGGTATTAATTGCCTTCAAAGCCCTCCCAACCCTGGAGTTGGCAAGGTTCATCGCTCCGACCAAACCCAGGGCAGCAAATCCCCAGATAAAGTAATGGTTTTTTAAGGGTGTGTCGATGCGGAATGATCCGACTGAAAAACTCGGTACATTGATCAGACCCGACGGACCACCCGTCAGGCTGTCAACCTGAACAAACAAAATGTGAATAATAATCCCTACACCGAGGGTCGCCATTGCGAGATAGTGGCCTCTGAGCCGAAGGGTGGGAAACCCGACAATCAATGCAACCAGGGAGGTCCCAAAAATGGAAGCAAAAAGGCCAAAAACAGGTGGCCAGCCAAACTTGGCCGTAAGCACTCCGGAGATATAGGCTCCAAGACCCCAGAATCCAGCGTGCCCGAGAGATAGTTGCCCTGCATAACCCATGAGGAGATTTAAGCCCGTACAAATGAGCACATGAATTCCCGCAAAACCCATGATGTTCATCATGTACAGGTTAGGTGAGATTGCCGGAAAAAATGCGACAACGGCAAGAAAGATAGCGAGCTTGAGGCCTGTCCCAAACGATAATGCCGCGCTAGATTTTGGCAATTCTTTCCCTCCCCGTCTCTCCTAGAATCCCTGAAGGCCGCACAAAAAGTATCAGAATCAGGCAAAGGAAAGCGACAACATCACGATACCCACTGGTTCCCCAGCCGGCTGCAAACGCTTCTACAATTCCCAGGATCAATCCTCCTAAAAACCCCCCGTACACGTTTCCCATACCTCCAAGGATTGCGGCACAGAAGCCCTTGAGTCCCATCATCGTTCCATGATCATAGGAGGTCAAAGTAACGGGAGTCAGAACTACTCCGGCGATTGCCCCAATCCCGGCGGCAATTCCGAAAGAAAGCGTGCTCGCCCATCTTACGGGAATACCAACAAGAGAGGCTGCTACTTTGTCTGCCGCTGCAGCCCGCATGGCCGTTCCTAATGTAGTTTTTTCCAAAAAGAATCGCATGAATAGCATCACTGCGAAACTGATCAACACAATCCAGATCGCCTGGGGAATCAGGGTCGCACCCAAAATAAACAGGGGCTTTTCTCCTGTAAATGCAGGTAAGTCTTTCGCAAATTTACCCCAAATCATCATCACAGCGCCCTTCATCGCAATCGCCAATCCGATCGTTATGATGATAAGGTTCAACACTTTCGGATCCCTGCAAAATCCGAAAGTCAATTTTTCGCAAATGAAACCGATAATCAATGAAGAGATCACCGCGAAAGCAAAAACCATTGGTAAAGGCCACCCCCAAGATTTGAAAACGACCGCAGCAATCATTCCGCCGAGCATTACGAATTCCCCTTGAGCGAAATTGATCGCCTCAGTCGCGTTGTAGACCATACAGAAACCCACCGCAACGAGCCCGTAAACACTCCCGATCATCACGCCCGAAAACATAAACTGGAGTAATTCGCCCATCAAAATTCCTTTCTTGAGACTGCTTTACCCTCTAATTCCAAACCTGTCTCACTTATCAGGCTGGATTCCAAGAAGCTTATCAATCCTGGAACCCAGCCCAACCATCACCGTGTTTCTGCACCCATAAGCATCTTCCACTCGCCCTTGCGCCACTCAAATATGACTGCGTCTTCCTTCACCAGCCCATAGTGTCTTTTCGGACTGAATTTGTATACCCCATTGGTTCCTACGAAGTTGAGGTTTTCTAGCGCATCACGGATTTTGGCTTTGTCAAAGCTCTTTGCTATTTTCAAGGCTTCAAACGCCATCAGCATACCGTCATACGCTTCCGCCCCGTAAACGTCAGGTTCAAAACCATATTTGGCCTTGTGATCCTCCATGTATTGGAGAATGACTTTTTTGCACGGGTCGTTCTCCGGCAGTTGCGGACCGACCGGGTATCGTAAAGATGACAGGACACACCCCTCGGCCGCCTCACCAGCCATGTCCATGAACCTTGGTACAACGTATCCAAAACCTGACATAATTATTTGCTTCATTCCCATCTGGCGCGCGTTTTTCATGATTACGACACCTGAAGGCGCAACCGTCCAGAACAGAATAAGCTCTGGTTCAGCACTTCTAATTCTGGTTAGCTGAGGCGTCAAATCCGTGGCATTCATATCAAACTCTTCCCATGCCACAACCTTAATTCCCGACCCTGGTTCCTGCAAACGCAGCTCATCCCGTGCACTCTTTCCGAACCCCGTCGTATCTGACAGCATGGCAACTTTCTTTATTCCTTTTGAGTTCCAGTAGTCGATCGCCTTGCCGACAATTTCCTTGTCTGTCAGATGGGATTTGAACATCCAATGGCTTTCCTCGATCGGTTCCACAATCGCCCGTGCTCCTGAATTTGAGATCATCGGAATCTTGTTGCGATTGGCAATCGGCTTTAGCGCAAGGCTGATCCCACTCATGTTTCCTGCGCCGGAAATAATGTCCACATGGTCCTGGGTAATGAGTCGATTCGCTGCGGCTACCGCCTTGGTCACCTCGCTTGCTGCGTCATACACAGTTAGTTCAATAGGGTGGCCGTTGATTCCGCCTTTCTTATTCATTGATTCGACCATCATTTCGACTGTGGTCTTCATTCGGTCGCCCAAGAAAGCACCCGGTCCCGTGTAGGAAAAAATGCTCCCGATCTTATAAGCCCTCTTCTCTTCCGCTGCACCTGCAAATCCTGATGTAAGAAACGCACAAAGCACCACGCCCCAAAACAAAATCTTCCCCTTCTTCATTCTCGTCCCTCCTTCTAAATAGTTTTCTGATCTGACCCACCTTCGTTTTCGGATATTAACACCTTAAGCGGCATACACACCCATCCGTTCGTTGGGGCTATGACGTCCATCGGGCAATTTGAAAAAGCCACAATACAATCCATTTCCATCCGGAACTCAATGTAATCACCTGGCCTGCTGACCGGTTCTTTGATCCGCCACTCCCCATTGTCAACATCATGCTCCAGGTTCATAAACACATCAAAAGAATCAGGGATTTCTTCTGGAGCTATCCCATGTTTGGCGAGAACGCCGGAAAGAATTTCCCAGCACCCATCGTGGTCCTGATAGCCAAAGGTTTCGTAGAGGCCCCTATTACACATGTGAAGGACCAGTTTGTGGATACCCCCAGGCACGGGCGTGTCAGCGACAATGGTCGCCATGTGGCGATAAGCCGAAGAGTAAATGACGTCGCCAGTGGTCAATTTATCTTTCACTTTATAAGGCTGTCCGGCTCTCATCTGTCGCGCCATAGAGATGCCGTTGCAATTTTTTTCTTTGACATTATGGGCATTAAAAAACACTACATCGGCGACTTGTTTTCCCTCAAGATCGATAATGCGAAGATAGGATCCCTTCCTCACGACCGCACTAAAACCTCGCTTAGGAGGTATTATTTCTTCGTGAATCACCTTCCTAGATTGGCTAAACACGATTGGTTGACGCACCCTTCAAGCCTCAAAGTTAAAAAAGGGGGAAATCTTGCGGGCCTTCACGTTACGCCATGTCCTTTTGCCTAGGACCGATCACCGATTAAGCTTCTTTCAGTTGCTTAACAAGGGTGGAGATATCATCCAACTTATCAATTTCCTCAACAGTCTCTATCACTTGAGTGATCTTGCCTGGTTTCAGAACTGCAGAAGCAAGCGTTTTGAACTTATCTCTCAGTTCTTCTTCGGTGAACGGATTATTTGGAGTTCCTTTCGAGTATTTCATCTTTTTTCGGTATGCTTTCCCATCAGCGGTATTCACCTCCACCTCCGTGGGAATCGCCAGACCCCTCTCCTCGTTGAACACTTGCTCGGCCTCGGGATCAACCTGCATCGTGACCTTGTCTGCGATGGCTTTGGCCGTCGGGTTACGGAAAATGTTTTCGTCAGTCATCCATTCAGGCCCGGGCTTCCTGCTGAGCGCCACCATCGAGAACGCATGGGGCAAACTGAACTGGGCGTCATACATGGTTTCCATTTTCGGACTCGCCAAGAAATCGACTGCTCGTTTTAACGTCTTGACATTTATCGAGCTTATCGCTTGGGCGCTTATTTTGTTTTCACGGATTATCGCTTCAAAGGCATCCACACTCGAATGACCCCAGGTGCAGAGCGGATAGGGTTTATATTTTGTGTCCAAGATATTGTATTTCTCCCCCAGCCCTTCCACCAGCCTGCCAAAATCATGAAAATCCGATCCCATAATCGTCCAGAATCCAGCATCACCATCAAAGATATGCGCAGTGCCTTGTGCTCCATGTCGTGCCATCAACGTCCAAAAGACTCCTGTGAACGTCGTCCATCCAAATACGTTTTTTGAAAATCCCATGGGACGTTCTACGAACTTTTGCATATCGATAGGCAATGGGGCCACCGTACCGGCAAGTCCGTAGGCATGGTATAGCTCTTTAGCCCCTAGGCCCAACAAAGAGCCTGCCACTGTGACGGCATCAAACACCTGCCACGTCGAGGGGAAATAGGTCCTCGCTTTCGAAGGAGAAGGCCAGCAGTACATCATAATTCGAGACCCTATTTCGAAACCCAAAATAATAGCTCGGAGAACTTCCAGCCCTGATTTTTTCATTGCTTGGCCAATACCGAGTGCCGTTGGAACAAGGCAATTCGCCTGATGAGCCGTACCAGCGAAAACGTCGTCCATATCCAACACATTGGCCAGGCTCGAATTTGCCCAGCAGGCAAAAGGGGCGGAAATGATACTTCCATCACCTACGACTGTTGCTTCACCCGCCCCTCTAAACTCTTTTGCCTGCGCTACAATCTGTTTACCGGCCTCTGTTGCGTAACCTCCAAGGGCGCAACCGATTGTGTCGAGCAGGATTATCTTAGTATGCTCAACAACAGACTTCGGAATGCGGACTTTCTCGAAATTCACAACTAGGTCGACTAATTTTTCAGTATAAGTCATAGCTGTCTCTTTCCGATTCAAAGTATCTCGATATATCCTTTTTCCGGCTCCACTTTGACATTATCTCCGGTCTTTAATGCGGTCATTATGTCTGTCTCGAACTGATCCATTGTCGGGATATCTGCAAGGATCGCTACCATCGCAAGAACACCATCAGCCTTCTGGCACAGGATTGCTTTGGGAGCAACGCCGTTGCGCTTGCAATCGGCCGCAACATATGGCGCCAAAGTGGACCCCTTGCTCTGTGGAAAAACAAATATCTTGTCCTTGAAAGACCGGCCTGCATTTGTTCCTACGTTTATAACGCCGTTCTCCCTGTTTACATCTCCGAAGAAGGAGAACGGCTCCTTTTGAACCATTACCTCTGCTTCGATCACTCTACCACCAAGTATTTTATTGCCTTTCACCTTCATGACGCCCACCTCCCTGTATCCACATACCTGCCGGTTATCATCGAATTGACACACTCTTCAGTGCTCCCAAATCGGACATTTACGGTCATCCCGGAACCCGCATAAATGTAATGGGCTGCCTTTGCAGAATTCGTAGCCACCAATTTGGGCTTGCTTACCATGTGATCCCAAGGGGTAAGGGGACCATTACAAACTCCCGTGAGGATCTTTGCCCCAGAAGCCTCTATGATTTGGTCGAGGTCCATCTTTTTCGCGATGTTGAGCATGTCATCACCAATGGCAATGAAAAACCGCTTCTCACTTCGAACCTTCTTGCCTTCCAACATTGCTGCTAAACTCTTCAGCTCTGGAATGGAGAGGTGCGGGCAGCCCAAAAGGACCATATCGACATCTTCTGAGTCCGTGGTATTAAGCTTTCGCCACATATCCTTCATTTCCTTTGCACCGACAACGATCTTTTCCCTTGGCTTCTTCGGACCGAAGGCCTGATCCAAAGTGAGGGCTTCGGGTGTTGTACCGACGATGTGGCACAGCGCCACAGAGCCTGACGTAGCCATGGGTGCAGTTAGATACTTGAATTCCTCGAAGTCGAATCTCTTCTGAACGCCATTTACGACGCAAACTTTTTCCTGCGCTACCAATCCTACATAATAGCCAAACAGGCCGAGCTCCGCATGGTCAAAGCCTTCCATCTTTAATCCAGCATCGGGCTCGAAAAGCAATTCCCCATAGCGGTTTTCGTCGATCATCAAGCCTTCATAAGGCGCTTTCCCGGTCAGCGCACTTATGAAGCATGCCGGCCCTCCTACCCGGGGATTTCGTGCCCCAAAATATGAATTCGTCAGTAAAACGGCCTCCGACCCAAAAAAATTGGAATTCGAGCGAAAGGAAGGCACATTCCCAACCATATAGGGACAACAAGTGAAATTTGGTATAAGCCCCAGCCTCTTATAGTGAACAATGCACTCCTGCCAATAAGGTTCCATCTTTTCTACCCAGTCTCGCTTGATCCCCTGGACCTGCCACCGTTCCCTGTCTACCGGAAAGGGGTGTACTGTGCTGTAGGTCCTAGCCTTTGCACCCTTGCTCATCTCTTTAAGCCACTCAATGGGCTCTCCGGGACTGGTGTGGGTGTTGCTTACATCCACCAACTTCTCAGCCCCATACACCTCAGCCCATTTGACCACCATATCCATCGCTTTGGCGGTGCCTTCCCCGTATTCTCCGTTTAACATCTTTTTTTCTTGGTCTGTCAGTTTCATCATATTACCTCCTCCTCCCGGATTGGGGTTGGATCAAAGAGACCGAATAATGCAGAAAAAAGCTCAACCTTTCAAAAGGGCGAACATGCGTTGGCTCGGTTTTCATTGATTCAAGAGATCGCAGCCTCCCGGTCACTATTTTTTGTGACACTTTCGACTAATTTAATAAACTCCTTTTCTGTAAGCACCCGTTTGAGATCGTGAGACTTCAGCTTTACTTCTTGGAGAACAACCATCGCCTGATCTTCGCTCAGTTCGATCCCCAGCTTTTTCGACCATATCCAAATGTTATCCAGCCCGCTCTTTTTTCCCATGGCAATCTTTGGGGCCTCATGACCCACGAAGTTCGGATGTACTGGAAAAACGGTGGTCGGGTCTTTTTCAAAGACGTTTTTGAACCAGCCGGTCACGATGCCTGACTCGATCGTATAAGCCCCATCACCAATGAAGGGCCTGCATGAAGGTATTTGAACGCCTGAAAGTTCTTGCACCAGCTTAGAGAGTTCGTTCATCTTGCTGTAATTCAGCCCCACATCGATTCCATACATAGTAAGCAAGGCCAGGACCGTCTCCTCCATGGGGGTGTTGCCCGCTCTTTCACCAAGGCCGAGCACGGTGGAGTGAATGACCTCCGCCCCTGCCAAAACCGCATTGATAGTGTTTGCGACACCCATCCCAAAATCGGAGTGGAAATGAATTTCCAGGGGTTTGGTCACTCTTTCCTTCACCTTCTTTGTGAAGTAAGTTGCGGCGTGAGGCGAAAGAACCCCGAAGGTATCAACCAGGGTGAACGCATCCATGTGTCCCTCGGTAGCCACACGGTCGACAAGATTCAAAAGCCATCCGAAATCCGACCTCGTTGCATCGATGGTGAAGAAAACCGTATAAAGACCTTTTTCTTTTGCATGCGCCGTGGCCTTGATGGATAGATCAATGGCTTTCTCGAGAGGCCACTGATACCCTTGCTCGATCAGGTGCTTGCTGGCCGGAATCTCAATGACGATGCCTTTGACACCGCAGTCGGCCGCCAGCTCAACATCCTTGACCATACATCGGCTGAAACAAAAAATATCGGACGGCAAATTCCTCTTAACAATCTCCCTGATAGCCTCCTCGTCCCGGGGCGAAACAGCCGGCATGCCGGCTTCAATACGGTGCACCCCCACTTCAGCGAGCTTTTCCGCTATACGAATCTTATCGTCCTTTGTAAATATGATTCCCGCTTGTTGTTCTCCATCGCGGAGGGTGATGTCATGGATCTTGACATTCTTCGGCGGGCTAAACCCCTTTCTCACCTCATCCAGGAAGTTCCATTCACTCACAAACCAGTTTTCAGTCTTCCATGGGTGATTTGTTGAAGATGACTTGCTCATGCCTTTTTCTCCTTCTCCATTTTCTATTCACCTTTTCCGTTGACCTGGCGATGGCATCCCGAGCAATGGCTGAGAATCGCTTCCGCTCTTTTCATTTCGATGACCAGGGACGCTCAGAGAGCCATGGTGAGGAGTTCCGTAATGTCCATAACTTTTATGGCATGCTCTTTGCCCAGAGATTTCACTCCGTCACCAAGGGTAATATTGCAGAATGGGCATGCCGTGAGCAGGATTTCGGAGCTCGTGTCGAGTGCCTGGCGAACTCGTCTCTCTGCTATGGCCTGCGAGGAGACCAGGCCTTTTGGCGGTTCCATCCACATTCGACCCCCGCCCATACCGCAACAGTCACTGTCTGCCCTGGCATTTTCCATTTCCCGAAGCGTCACCCCCGGAATTCTCTTGATCAGCCTCCTTGGTTCCTCAAACACCTCACTATGCCTTCCCAAATAACATGGGTCATGGTAGGTCACGGTTTTGTTCACTGTTTTCGACAACTTCAGTTTCCCTTCATCCATGAGTTCGTTGAGTAACTGCACATAATGCTGAACCTTTAACTGCTTTACCTCTTCGGGATATTCGTGGGTAAAACTGTAAAAGTCGTGAGGATCAGCCGTGACAATATGGGTGATTCCGGCTGCCTTAAACATCTCCGTATTGGCCTCCGACAGGTAGGCAAAAAGCCCGGTTTCGCCCATTCTTCTGGCTTCATGTCCGCTGCATGTTTCGTTGCGGAGAATCCCGAAATCAACGCCTGCCCGTTTGAGGAGTTTACTCAGGTTCTTTGCTATCTTTTGACCCTGCGAGTCGTAGGAACAAGCGCATCCCACATAGTACAGCACATCCACTTTACGATCCGATGAGGCAAAAGGGATATCAAGCCCCTCGGCCCACTTCGTCCTTTCATGAGAAGGATTGCCCCAGGGATTGCCCCGCACATGCATGTTTTTCAAAACGCCGACCTGGTCAGGCATAGGCCCTAACATTTTCTCCACCAGGAGGTATTCGCGGGCCTTTTCAAAAATCTCCGCCAGCGGCAAGGCCCGCGAGACCTTTTTGCACATGGCGACGCATTTCCCGCAGGTGGTGCATGAATACACCAAGTCCCGCAGTTCCTCATTGAGTGCTCCCCACTTCAAGCCGTAGTATATGGCTCGATTGATTCCAAAGGGTCCTTGCGTGACCCGTGAATCGACGATGGGGCACACCGTGTTGCAAAAATGGCACTTTTCGCATGAAAGAAGCGCCTGACTCAGTTCTTTCTCCAGATTGACTTCGAGCTGTTCCTGGTTCATCATACTTCTCCCTCAAGGTTTCCACGATTCAGGATATTGTTCGGATCAAATAGCTGTTTCATTTTCCTGATCAGCTCATAGCTGAATTCGCCATATTTTTCCCGATAGAAGGGCACCCTGTAAGGAAGCCAGCCCCAATCGCCCCCTACACCGTCATATTTGAGCATCAGTTCCTTTTCAAGGTTCCAGATCTCATTGACCACCTGCTTCATCTTTTTCGTATCCCACTTATAGGGAAAGGCAAAGAGACAGTGAAGGGAATCAGAGCCCACGTGCCCATACAGATAGGCCTCGGTCTCCCCGATAAGATCGCTCCTTCCCTCGGTGATGTGAGTTAACTCCGTCATCGCTTCTGCCAGCCTGGGCAGGATAGGATTGACCTCTATGGCGAGATAGCCCTTCAATCCCTTTTCTTGCCCCCACCGCATGGCATTCTCACGGACTCTCCAGACCTTCTCCGCCACCTCGGAATCCTCAAGAATAAAGGCCTCGGTGGCGCCCACTTCCTTGAATAACCTCACCATTTCCCTTGCATTGCGATCCGCCTCTTCCTTGGTCTTTCCCATGGATCGGGTAACCGCAAGAGCACCTTGCGGGAAATCCAATCCCATGGCTTCATAGCCCACTTTGCAGGCCTTCTCTCCCACGAACTCCCCATCCATGGGAATGGGAAACTTTTCCCTGTACATTTTCCCTACCGCATGGCCTATTTGCTCAACTTTATTGAAAAAACCCACGGTATCCGTGGTCTTCGGCGTGGGCATGAGGACCATCCTGACCTTTGTGATAATCCCGAGAATTCCCTCGGCGCCCACAAAGATACGGGCCAGATCCCAGCCGGCAGATCGCCTGAGGCACTTGGAGCCTGTTTCTATGATTTCTCCGGTAGGCATGACTACCTCAAGGCCCAACACGTGGTTTACCGGTCTCCCGAACACATTGTCGGTGAGATGGCCCAGGGTGTTGATACTCACTGCCCCACCCACACTGGAGCCGACCTGGGTCTGGATAGGAAGGAAATACCCCAACTTGCCCAGTTCTTTGATGAGCTGGCCCGTCTTCAAGCCGGCTCCACACTCCAGCCACTGGTGCGCTTCGTCGATTTGAAGGGATGTCATCCGTTCCGTGCTCATGGTGATGCCATGGTGCTTGGGCTTGGTGCCAAAAATAAGCGACGTGCCGGACCCATAGGTGGTCACCGGGATCTTATGTTCATTGGCATATTTCAACACTCGAGAAACCTCTTGGGCATCTGCAGGATGAACAACGACATCCGGAAGATCCTCTTCTCCGACGTCATAGGGCAAAGACGTGTCAGCATAGTTTATTCGTTCAAACAAAGCCGTCTGCACATGATCTTCGCCAACAATAATTTTTAAATCCTTGGCTAACTGTTCCACATTTTCAGCCATCTCAGGGGACCCTCCTGTTTTCTTAAAGACCTACTTGACTCAAATCGCTAGGCTGCACAAAGTCTATTTGTGCTCGCATTCTCTAAAGCTCTCACTTTGTCTTCAATGAGTGGGGTGAATTTATTGATGTGTGAAATCAATATTTCTTTTGCCTTTGAATAATTCCCCTTCTTAATCAATCGCAAGAAAAGTTCATGTTCCTTTCTTGATTGATCCATCAAACCAGGGATATAGGTATATAAGGACTGGTATCTTGCCAGGCTGGAAAAAATACTATTATAGAGTTGGATCAGTCTTTGGTTACCGGCAGTTTCGACAAATTTAATGTGGACATCGGCTATTGATCTCAAATAGTCGTACTTAGCGTAAGCATCATTGTCTTTGGGATTCTCTAAGTGGGCAGTATTTTCAAGTGCCTTTTCTACTTCAGGCAGTTCGCGAATTCCATGAGACTCCACCAGATCGATGGCAAATGCCTCCATCATACATCTCGCTTGGAAGATTTCGAGGCAGTCCTTCATTGACAGACCGGTCACACAACACCCTTTTCTTGGAATGCTCACAACCAGATTTTCATGGGCCAGGATTCTGAATGCTTCCCTCAGGGGAGCCCGGCTTATCCCCAAAGAAGAGGATAGCTCTTGCTCGTTGAGTTTCTGTAATGGAGCGATGACTCTTGTAATGATATGAACTCTCAGATACTTTAGAACACCCTCGCTTACGCCGATGATTTCCATAGTACCGCCGTTGACTGTTGACTGTTGATTGTCGACAAATAAATCCTGTCTCGAGCATTTTGTCAAGGAAAAATTTGCCCTCACTTCAGACACCAGCCGAATTGTCTTGTACTCCTTTGTTTTAATTAGATAAAGGGTCTCATTGCCATCCTAGTTCGCCTTCCGATCTTTTTAGCCTTTTTCGTAAATCCCCTTTCGAGAACAGGTCTATGCTTGCGCCTTTTTGTTGACACGCCGGGCAGTTCTCGATATTTTGATGCCGTTATGTCGTTAAAGATTGGGACTATATCGACCGGATGACTACTTGTTTCAGCCTTGCGAAGGTATTAGAAAATTTCGCTTTTTTGCGAAATGGACATCGTGAGGCACATTCGCTTGAGGAACCCACACCAAGCCACTTTTCGAGGGATGGGTTTTCAACACGTTTGACAGACCCGAGAATTCAGGGTTCTCAAACGGCGGTTTTTTCACCATTTATTAACCTATTTAGCGGCTGCAGGGAAAAGGCCGTAAGAAATTCCATGTGCGGCATATGGTTAAAACGCAGGCAAAATCCAAGGATTAATTGAGTACTTAATATGACAGATCTTATATTATGAATCCGAAGCTTCTTGCAATAATTGCAACAGGAGAAAGAGAGAAGGCTCTCGTTGGACTGATTTATGCTCAAAAAGCACTCGCCCAAAGTTGGATGGATGACGTCATGGTGATCCTGTTCGGGCCTTCAGAAAAGCTACTCGCTGAAGATAGCGGGATAATCTAAGTCGCCAAGGATCTTTCCCTACAAAACAAGCTCATGGCGTGTAAATATATCGCTGATCAAGAGAATCTTTCGAATCAGATAGAAACATTAGGAATTAGGCTGGAGTATGTTGGTAGCATCATCACCGAGTATCTTAACAGAGGCTTTATCCCAATGGTCTTTTAGGAAAAAGAATCGGATGGAGGGACACTCAGGGGATATCAAGCCAAACAGGTTTCCTCTCGATCTGTGAGGCGCATTTGGCGAGAATTTCTCAACGGGTAACCGTCAAATGCTGGGGTTTTTTCAGGCTCTTTCCATTTACGAAAAAATGTCTCAACCTTTCAATAAGATGCACCACCGTTATTACTAATGGCTATGATAAACCGCAGCCCTGGGCCATTCTGGCATCTCCCGCCGCTTAGCAAACAAGGCTTCCGGCCCTGCAATCTATCCTATGCCAGCTTTTCGGCGCCGCAGTAGACTTCTTCAATGTGAAATACGACGGCAGCCCGTCCGGGATACTTCTTGTCCAGCCATCCGTTCTTCATCTGGTCGAATATTTCACCCTTTGTCTTATATTCCAGGGTGCCTTTCAACTGATAGGAATTCTTTTCCCCGTCGGGATAGAGCAGGCTCGCGGGGCTGCCGGCCAGGATGTTGGCCCGGGTCTTGTGCATTCTATTGTCTGCAATCACGAATTGGCCGTCGGAAATTTTTCTTACCTGTGACACATAAATGGTGTTGGGCATTCCTTTTGAATCCACGGTCGTCAATACCGCGGGCCCTTTACGGTTTTCCCATGCCTGGGCTGCAGCTTCAGGTAATTTTGCCATGGTTTCCTCCTTTCTCAGTAAGTCCTATAACGTGAGTATTTCTACAGCACTTCGGGATGCTTCAACTTCTGGTAATAGGAATGATAAAGGTAGACCGCTGCCAGGGGGTTGTGACCTGTAACCCGGTCCTTGGCCGCCAGGACGGTGGTGGGGGCCTCCGCGTACTTGAAAAAGAGCGAATCGTGCCCCACGCAAAGCCCGAGGAGAACGTTGAAATCCGTCTTCTCGTGATTCAGCAGCTTGGCTTGCGTAATGGGGCTGCACATGGACTCGTCCCTGCCTTGAATCACCTTCTCCTCCTCTCGGATCCCGATGTGTTCTTTCGCCGTTCTCCCCGCTTTGCAGATCACCGAAACCACGTCGAATCCATGGGCCTTGAAGATGTCCTCCACGAGTGCCGCTTCTTTTGCCAGGCCCACGCAGAACGCGAGACCCAATCGTTGATACCCCATTTTCTTCGCGAACTCGCAGATTTCGACGATGCGCGGCTTGCTGGGTTGCCTGATGTACGGCCTCTGGTGCCGATTGGCATAGCATTCCGCTTCCTGGATGGAGGCCTGGCGTGCGAACTCTTTGACCTCCGGGTTCTCGTATTCCCTTTCCGCTTCCTCTATAACTTGCTTGCGAGTCAGGGTGGGACAACCCTTCCCGGCCTTTCCGTCCTTTTGAAAACAAATTTTCCGGCTTCTTTCTACCTCGCAGGAAGCGCAGGAAACTGCCGTTTTCTTCGTACTTTTTCTCATAAGAACTCCCTTGTGTCGCTCCTGTCGGAAACAAAGATGCCTTCATGCACCATAGGCGATAGCAAGCTCGGATGTCAAGACGGCCTTCTATGAGCTAGTACAGCGTTTCCTTATTAACATGTCATCTCGCCCGAAGGGATAGATCTTTTCATATGCCAGATACCGGTAAGATTTCTCGCTACGCTCAAAATGACATCCTTGCATCCTTATTTCCAGAACGCTCTACCAGCCACCGTCAAGAGTTTCTTACCTCGGGCACCTTCCGTTCCTCCTTTAACCGTGATGCAAACTAGCTTATAATGCAATCGCAAGAGACCTATGGTCCCTCTGCTCTCTTCCCTGGTCACCTTCGAAGCCGTCGGTGGCCGGTTAATCTCCCTTGGTCGGATACGATAAGTGTCTCCAAGGGGAAACGAGATTTTTATTTGTCTGCATCATGTTGCAAGCTGTGTAGAAGTTCTGAAACCAAGGTTGGCCAACACATCCGTAGGTTTCGGCCTATGTCAGGGAGGATCCATTGAGTAAACTGCGTTTTTTTCTTTTTGTGGTTATTGCGGTGGCCGCCGGGGTCGCGGGCGGTCTGGTGTCTAACGCAATCCTGCAGTCATCCGCGAAGGAGAACGGAGAGCTGAAGAACATCGTCGTGGCTCACGAATTCCATCTCGTGGACGAAGAAGGCAGGGATCGCTGGGTGCTCAACCTGTCCAAGAATGGAGAACCCAGCTTCACCTTTGTCAACCAAAACGGCTGGGCCCCCATGGCCATCGGCATCAATGAAGAGGGCTTTCCCTTTTTCAACATGGTCCTTGAACCCAACCGCAAAGGCGGCCCTTCCCTCATTATGATGGACAGCCAGATGAATAGCCGTGCCCTATTCGGCCTGAACGAGGAGGGAGAACCGCACCTCTCTCTCTTGGACGAAAAGGGCCAAAAGCGTTTAGCCCTGGGAAGCGCTGAATTTACCAACCCCCTGACCGGCGTCCCGGAAAGGCGTGCCTGCTCCTCCATCGTCCTCTTTGACGAAGAAGGCAATTTGCTGTGGTCCGTCCCGGAGGTGAAGCGCTTTCATCTGACCCGCTCCTCCACCGGAGGGAATACAATACCCTGAGAACACTTCTTGTAAAACAAAAGAGCCGGACTACAGGCCCGGCTCCTGTCACTTGTCTTACTTAAGACCGTATCAGTGAACTTCGATCTTCTTGGTCTTGGAATCTTCCTTTTTTGGGAGCACGAGGGTCAGAACGCCGTCCTTGTAAGTGGCATCCACTTTGTCTTCGTGAACTTCACCGGGGAGCTTGAAGCTCCTTGAAAAGGATCCGTACCTGGTCTCCTTCATGTAGTAGTCGGCATCTTTCTCTTCCTTGGAGGACTCCTTTTTTCCACTGAGGGTAACATAACCGTTTTCAAGGCTTACGGAAACATCCTCCTTGTTGATGCCGGGGAGATCCGCGGTGATATGGTAATTGCCGTCTTTTTCATAGAAATTCACGGCAGGCGTCCATTCCTCGCCAAGATCTCTCCGCCATTCGGGCCAGAGTCGATCAAAGAATACATCTCCCAGACCTTCGCTCCCAAAAGGGGTCATCCAAGAGGGCCTTCGAACGTGCCGAGTTAGAGCTTTTTCCATCTTAAATATCCCCCTTTCTGTGTTATTTTGTTGAAAAAATTAATCACAGGGCTACGGTTGTCAAGGGAGCACAGAGCCTGCTCCTATGACGTGTCGGACGGGGCCACAGAAAGGATATGAAACGCTATCCAGGCGTCCAGGGACTACCCCCGGAGCAGCACATCCGGATGGTGAAAGACATTTTTTCTACGGTCACGGGACGCTATGACTTTCTGACCCACCTGCTCAGCCTCTACCAGGACGTGTTCTGGCGTCGCTTTGCAGCGGGTAAAATCCAGCGCGGCAAAACGTGCCGGCTTCTGGACGTTGCAACAGGCACCGCGGACCTTGCCGTTGAAGAGGCTCTGCGCCACGCCGGGTGCTATGTTGTGGCCATGGATCTCATGGCCGAGATGATAGCCCTGGGCGCAGAGAAGCTGAAAAAGAGGAACCTCTCGGCCGGGGTATGCCTTGTTCGGGCCGATGCGCTGAATATTCCCTTTCCCTCCGGAACCTTCGATGCGGCATCCATCGCTTTCGGGATTCGTAATGTGCCCGACAAGGTTGCGGCGCTGAAGGAAATGGGCCGCGTCGTCGTGCCGGGGGGACAGGTCCTGGTGCTGGAAATGACCCGGCCCGGCACTCGCCTTTTTCTGAGACCCTATGTTTTCTATCTGCGGACCGTGATGCCTCTTGCCGCCCGGATTTTCTCCCCGAACCCTGCGGCCTATCGATATTTAGCAGATTCCATCCTCCACTTTCCTTCGGCATCGGACTTTTCGGATATGATGAGAAAGGCGGGGCTCTCCCCGGTCGAGTCCTACTCCCTCACCTTCGGCATCACCCACCTCTTTGTGGGAAGGAAACCGGTGCAAGGCGCACGGTCCACGGCGCATGCCTCAAAGACCTAAAACTCCCGGCATGCTGGATTGACGGAGCAGGATCGAAGCCCCGAAGGGGCGCTCTATGAAATCCGCCGTGGCGGATTTCATCCGCACTTCGTGAACCCGCAGAAATGGCAGGTCATGCAGCCTTCCTCAAAGGTGATCGTCTGCCCGCACTCGGGGCACGTCTCGCCCAGGAGGCTGTTTTCATATTTGTGCTTGCGGGAACCGGCCTTCTTGTCTTTGACATACCTTTTTTCGAGCACGCGGCTGATGGCATCCGGAATAGAGAGGATGAGCCCTTCTTTGGTAAAAACCGGGTGCTCGCCGCAAATCCCTTTGAGTTGCTCGACCACATTCTCCACAGGGACGCCTGACCTGAAAGCCAGAGAGACCAGCCTGCCGATGGCTTCCGTCTTTGCCGTCGTCGACTTGCCGGACTTGCCGATGGTTGCGAACACCTCAAAGGGCTTTCCGTCATATTCCGTGACCGTCACGTAAAGGTTCCCCATGCCGGTCACCACCTTGGTGGTGTAGCCTTCCAGGGTTTCCGGACGATCTTTCATGTCGATCATCAGAGGCCTATTTTCTTTGCCGGCCCCTTCGACGCTCAGAACCTGGTTCTCTTTGCTGCCGTCCCGGTAAATCGTGACGCCCTTGCACCCGAGCCCATAGGCCAGATTGTACACCTTGAGCACGTCCTCGACCGTGGCATCTCTCGGGAGATTGACCGTTTTGGACACTGCGTTGTCCGTGTATTTCTGAAAGGATGCCTGCATGCGCACGTGCCACTCGGGCGTCACATCATGGGCCGTGACGAAAACCTGCTTAACGTCCTCAGGGATGCCGTCCATGTGCCGGATGCTTCCTTTCCTGGCAACCGTGTCCATGAGTTCCGGGGAATAGAACCCTCTTTCCTTGGCAACCCGTTCAAAATAGGGATTGACCTCCAGCAGTTCATCATTGTCCATGACCCGGCGGATGAAGCTGAGGGCAAAGAGAGGCTCGATCCCGCTGGAGCAGCCTGCAATAATGCTCAGGGTTCCTGTGGGCGCGATCGTGGTGGTCGTTGCATTTCGATGCGGGCCGTCCTGCCTGTCTTTCAGTCGGCTCTTCTCAAAATTCGGAAACGCCCCTCGTTCTCTTGCCAAGGCGATCGACGCCGCGCAGGACTCCTCCTCAATGAAAGCCATCACTTCCTCGGCCAGATCAAGGGCCCGGTCCGAATCATAAGGAATCCCGAGCTGAAACAGCATGTCCGCGAATCCCATGACCCCAAGGCCGATCTTTCGATTCCCCCTGGCCATGCTTTCTATTTCCGGGAGCGGGTAATTCGACATGTCAATCACGTTGTCCAGGAAGCGAACAGACCGCCAGACCATTTCCCCGAGCCCGTCATAATCGATCGTGGTGCCCCCATCCTTGTTGGTCACGAACTTGGCCAGGTTGACGGAACCCAGGTTGCATGCCTCCATGGGCAGCAAGGGTTGCTCCCCGCAGGGGTTCGTGCTCTCGATCATGCCGAGCGCCGGCGTCGGATTATCCCGGTTGATCCGGTCCAGGAAAATGACCCCGGGGTCACCGTTTTCCCAAGCCTGATAAACCAGGCTGTGATAAACCTCCGAGGCATCCAGTTCGCCTGTCTTCCGGCGGTCCCTGGGGTCGATCAGATCGTAGGTTCCGCCCTTCGTGACCGCATCCATGAAAGCGTCCGTAATTCCCACCGAGATGTTGAAGTTGTTCAGCTCGCGATGGTTCTTCTTGCACGCGATAAATTCCATGATGTCGGGATGATCCACCCTGAGAATGGCCATATTGGCACCTCTTCGGGTGCCGCCCTGCTTAACCTGTTCCGTGGCCGTGTTAAAAATCTTCATGAACGACACCGGGCCTGATGCAATGCCTCCCGTTGTTCCAACCTTGCTGCTTTTCGGCCGCAGTCTTGAAAAAGAAAAGCCTGTTCCGCCGCCTGATTTGTGAATCAACGCGGCGTTTTTCAAAGCATCGAAGATCCCTTCCATGCTGTCTTCAACGGGTAGGACAAAGCAGGCGGCGAGCTGTCCCAATCTCCGGCCCGCATTCATCAAGGTGGGCGAGTTGGGGAGGAACTTGAATTCCGTCATCATCCGGTAAAAGGATTCCTCCATTTCTCTTACCCGGCTCTCGTCTCCGTAAGCCGCCTCGGCCCGTGCAATGTGCCGGGCCACCCTTCTGAACATCTCCTCGGGGGTCTCGATGACCCGGCCTTCAGGGTCTTTCCTGAGATATCGCCTCTCCAGAACGGTCCTGGCGTTCTCGCTGAGCACCAACCTGTCCCTCTTGACAAAAACCGAGCTGTCAAGTTTCAGATTCTCCGTCTTGGTGACGCCGTACTCTCGAAGCTTGTCTTCAATGATCTTTTCCAAAAGAGGGATGGTGATCGTCTGAAGCTCCCTTTTTCGGATTTCTTCTTTCAGGTAGCGGCTGATATCCATGGCTTGATCGGTGCTGATGCAGTTCATTCCGGACAAAACGTCTGAGAGGCGCTGATCGTCCCAACGGAAGGAGGCCAGGTCCAAGACCTCCTCGTCTTTGAGCAACATATTTCTTTCCTGAGCCATGGATATCCTCCTGGACGTCATTTCGTGACGATTGATGCGCCGTAATCTTAACTCGCTGGAATGTCAGGTAGAGCGGATTCTCTCCCGCTTGCCTGCGACCCTGAAGCCCCATTCAAGACGAAAAGCATAATATGTAGACAAGAATTTATCATAGAACTCAAGATATAGTACGTCAACAAATTTATTCCTTTGAGTTAAAATGATGGAGGTGCGAGCTCTTTGCGGCACCGTGCATAGGGCTTGACATCATGCGGATAAATCTCTTAAGTGACGATAGAGGATAACATCTTCTTTAAGGATCTTTTGCGAAGGAGAGCGATCATGTCTATTTCAGAAAAGAAATTGACGGTTCTTGATCAAATCAGTGCCTCCGACACGGTCAGGAAAAAGATCATCGACGCAGCCAGTCTGCTCTACGCAAAAAAAGGCTACGCCGCCACCTCCATTGAAGAGATCTCGGAAAGGGCGGGCGTATCCCTTCCCGTCACCTATCACTACGTGAAGAAAAAGTCGGAAATCATGAAGCTGATCATGGAAGATGTTCTCCACATCTTCCGGGACTCTCTTACCAAGGAAATCCAAGGGATTGAAGACCCGGAAGAAAAACTTGCCGTAGCAACAGGCCTCTACTTCAAGGTGGTGGAGCAGCAAAAGGATAAGGCCCTGCTGATCTATCGCAAGTCCAGCGCGCTGGGCAGCGATGGGAAAGCCAAAATCATGCAGCTCGAGGTGGAGGTTTCGGAAATTTTCAGGACGATCCTTCAGGAAGGCATCACAAAAGGTGTTTTCAAGGAGGTAGACGTAGACCTGATGGCTTACAACATCCTGATGATGGCCCACATGTGGGTGCTCAAGAAATGGCATTTCAAGAACCGTCTCACGCTGGATGAGTACATTGACCTTCAATGGACCACAATCCGCAACGCGTTGAGAGAGTAGAGGGACGGCACGGCCTGGAGTGCTAAATGAGGGGTCGTTCATGAAGAAACAGGGTTCGAAGGAGAGCGGGTATGAGTCAGTTCCTGATTACTTTTCTGCCTGACAAGAAAAACATCAAGGTGGATAAAGGCTGCACCATTGCCGAAGCGGCGCAGAGGGCGGATATTTTCATCAACAATCTCTGCGGGGGAGAAGGCGTTTGCGGCGAGTGCCGCGTTCGAATTCTCAAAGGGGATGCCAAGCAGCCCAATGAGGCGGCGGCTTTTTTTTCAGAAGAGGAACTGGGGCAGGGCTTTGTCCTCGCCTGCCAAACCCGCGTTGAGAGCGATTTGGAAGTGGAGATTCCTCCGGAGTCCCGGCTCGAAGAGGAACAGATCATGACCGGACAGGCAGCCGGAGATGCCGAAGTCCCGGGCGGCGTCTCTCCGGATCTTCAACCCGAAGGGACCTTCTATGCGATCAAACCCCTGGTGCGCAAAATTTTCCTGGAATTACCTCCCCCGACCCTGGAAGACAACATTACCGATATTGAAAGGATCGCCCGGGAGCTTCGTCGAAAAATCGGTTGGCATTCTTACGAGATCTCCTTGCACTGCCTCCAAAACCTCTCCGACATGCTCAGGAGTCATGATTGGAAAGTGACCGCCACCGTGGTGAAGGACAAGGATCGTTACCGCATCCAAAAGATAGATCCTCTGGATACCTCAAGCCGGAGCTACGGCGTGGCCCTGGATGTGGGAACCACGACGGTGGTAGCCCAACTGATCGACCTCAGGACAGGGAAGGATCTTGCCGTGGACGGAACCCACAACATGCAGTCCCAGTACGGAGAGGATGTGATCTCCCGGATGATCTACGCTTGCGGGAAAGGGGGGTTGAACCCCCTCCACGAGGCCATTGTCCGGAACATCAATCGCCTGATTGAATCTCTGACAAACAAGGCCGGGATTTCTCGTGAAGATATCCTCGCCGTCGTCGCGGCAGGCAACACCACGATGAGTCATTTTCTCCTAGGCCTGACGCCCTGCTCCATCCGCCTGGAGCCCTATGTCCCGACGGCCGACGTGTATCCACAGATCCTCGCTTCGGAAATCGGCGTCCAGATTCATCCCCGGGGGATTGTGGAAACCATTCCGAGCGTCGCGTCCTATGTGGGAGGCGACATTGTAGCGGGTGTCGTGGCCTGCGGCATTTCAGACCATCCCGAGATTCAGGGATTGATCGATATTGGAACCAATGGAGAAATCGCCATCGGAAACAATGAGTGGCTCGTTTGCTGCTCTGCTTCGGCCGGTCCCTCCTTCGAAGGCGGCGGCACTCGCTGCGGCATGCGTGCCACGAAAGGGGCGATCGAGAAAGTCGAAATCCGTGACGGCGAGGTCCGCTATCAGACGATCGGCCGGGCCAAGCCCCTGGGCATCTGCGGCTCCGGGCTCATCGACTGCATATACGAAATGGTCAAAAACGGCCTCATCGGATCGGACGGGAAATTCGACCGGGACCGAAAGGATTCCCGGTTGACCTTCGAAGACGGCATCCCCCAGTACGTCATCGCCCGGCCCGAGGAAACCGAGAACGGCCAACCCATCGTCTTTACTGAGTCCGACATCAACAATCTGATCAAATCAAAGGGCTCCGTCTTTGCAGCCATCAAGTCTTTGATGGACTACATCGGGCTTTCCTTTGATCAGCTTAAAACCTTCTATGTGGCGGGAGGGTTTGGAAATTACCTCAATATTCCCAAGGCCATCGCTATCGGCCTGTTGCCCGACATTCCCATCGAACGGATCCGGTTCATCGGAAACAGTTCCCTCACAGGCGCTCGTTTGGCCCTCATCTCCGAAGAAGCCTTCGGGAAATGTATCAATGTCTCCCGGTCCATGACCAATATCGAGCTATCCACCTATCAGCCTTACATGGATGAGTACATCGCGTCACTCTTTCTTCCCCACACGGACCGGAAGCTTTTTCCTTCCGTGACGTACTAGCGCGGTGTCTCAGAAGTTTTGCACCTAAATATGGCAAGTTGAAATCTTGCAATCAGTTCCATATTTGACCCACTTCGCGCAGACACGGAAATTCGAAGCACGAAATTCGAAATCCGAAACAATCTCAAAACGACAATGTCCAAAATCCAAAACAGACCGCAACTAAACCAGGTTCTCTTTTGTTTTGGCCATTTCTATTTTGATCATTCGAATTTGTTTCGAATTTCGATATTCGAATTTCGAATTTAGAGAATCCATCAGATTTTCGCATAGGTTGAATGGCCAAAAAACGACACAGAACTTATGAGACGTGATACTAGCGCGGTGTCTCAAAGCCCTGGCCGGCCGGCACAGTCTGCTTCCGGTGTAGCGACATGGTGCGGGCCGAGCCGTGTGTGACCGTTGCCCTTAACAAGTCGGCCTGTTTTTTGTAAAATCCTCGTTGGTGTCCACCCGAGACAAGGAATAGCCGGGAGCGGGGCATGGCGAATCCGGAAGATGAAGCCATACTGGAAGAGGTAAAAGCAGGTCTGAAGAGCTTCGGCAAAGAAAGGTGGAATCTGATTCCCCTTCTTCAGATGATCCAGCAGAAGCACGCCTACCTCCCTGACGGGGCTATCAAGATGGCGGCCCAGCACCTGGAGATCGCTCCCTGCGAGGTCTATGGCGTTGCGACCTTCTACAACCAGTTCCGGTTCCACCCCCCGGGCAAACACCCCATCAAAGTGTGCCTCGGAACAGCCTGCCATGTCCGGGGCGGGGACATCATTCTGGAGAATTTCGAAAGAAAGCTCGGTATCCGGGTGGGTCAAACCACGGCTGACCGGGAGTTCAGCCTTGAGCGGGTGGCCTGTGTCGGATGTTGCGCTTTGGCTCCTGTAACGTTGGTGGGTGAAACCGTGCACGGCCACATGGCACCCAGCAAGGTGGAAGGAATCATGCTCGGTTTCCAGATAGAAAAAGACAAAGTGCAAAGAGAGAAAAGCAAGCATGAGTCCTCTTGACCCTGTGCAGGCCTTCAGCGCCATCCTGGAGAAAGCCCGCAGGCAAAAGGCGGAGTTTCAAGATGCCTCCGTGCCCAAAATCCACATCGGCATGGCCACTTGCGGCATTGCCTCCGGTGCCCTGGAAACAAAGAGCGCCTTTGAGGAGGCCTTGAAAGAACGCGGTGTGCCCGCGCTGATTCATCCCATTGGATGCATCGGCCATTGCTACGCCGAACCCGTTGTCATTGTGGAGAACTCCGGGTTCCCGCCGATCCTCTACTACAAGGTCAGCCCGGGCAAGGCCAGGATGATCGTGAAGTCTTACCTGGAAGAAGGAGATCCTCTTTTCGAACATCTTCTGGGTGCCATGGAGGAAAACGATCTTATTCCGCCGGTGATGGATTTCCCCCGGTTCAGTCAGGAAAGAAGGGTGGTCACGGAAAAATGCGGGCTCATCGACCCGGAGGACATCTATGAGTACATCGCCGAAGGGGGTTATGCCACCCTGGCCCAGGTCCTTGGCCGAAGCCCGGAGGAGATCGTCCGGGAGATCACCGACTCGGGCTTGAGAGGAAGGGGAGGGGCCGGATTTTCGACGGGTCGGAAATGGCACCTTGCCAGGCAGGCTGAAGGCCATGAAAAGATCGTCATCTGCAACGCAGACGAGGGAGATCCGGGCGCTTACATGGACAGGACCATCCTGGAAAGCAACCCCCACCAGGTCATCGAAGGCATGGCGATCTGCGCCTATGCGGTAGGTGCCGGGAAGGGCGTTGTCTACGTTCGGGCCGAATACCCGCTGGCTGTGCGAATCCTCACCAAGGCGATCGAGCAGGCGGTGAATCTCGGCCTCCTGGGAAAAAATATCCTCGGGACCTCCTTTGATCTCGATATTTCCCTTTTCCAGGGGTCGGGCGCCTTTGTTTGCGGCGAAGAAACAGCCCTCATCCAATCCCTCGAGGGAGAGCGGGGCATGCCTCGTCACCGGCCTCCCTATCCTGTGGAAAGAGGGGTCAAAGGTCAGCCGACCGTGATCAACAACGTGAAAACCTTTGCCTCTGTCCCGGTCATTCTCGGCCATGGTGCCGACTGGTTCAGAAAGATCGGCACGGGAAGGAGCCCCGGCACCGCCATCTTCTCGGTGGTGGGCGATGTGGTTCACCCGGGCCTGGTGGAAATCCCCATGGGCGTCACCCTTAAAACCCTTATCTTCGATATCTGCGGAGGCATCCCGAACAAGAAAACATTCAAGGCGGTCCAGATCGGCGGCCCCTCGGGCGGGTGTCTCCCGTCCGATTTCCTCACAACCCCCATTGATTTCGACTCCCTCACAGAAGCGGGGGCCATGATGGGATCCGGGGGCATGGTGGTGATGGATGAGGACACCTGCATGGTGGACGTGGCGCGCTACTTTCTCGACTTCACCCAGAAGGAGTCCTGCGGAAAATGTACTTTCTGCCGCATCGGCACTTACCATCTTCTGCAGATTCTGCAGCGAATCACCCGCGGTGAGGGAAGGGAAGGAGACCTGGAGCAACTGGAGCAGATCAGCCTTCGGATCAAGGAAGGATCTCTGTGCGGCCTTGGAAAAACAGCGCCCAATCCGGTTCTCACGTCGCTCCGCTATTTCCGGGAGGAATACGAGGCCCATGTGAAAGAGAAGCGATGCCCTTCCGGCATGTGCCGGGCCTTGACCGCCTACTACATAGACCTGGAAAAATGTGCCCGCGGCTGCGATGTCTGTGTGGGCGGTTGTCCTGTGGAGGCGATCTTCACCACCAAAGACCGGAAAAAGGCGGTGGACCAGAGCCTGTGCGTGAAGTGCGGCGAATGCATGGCTTCATGCCCGCCGGAGTATCATGCGGTCAAAAAAGTCTCGCCGCCCCACCTGGCGCCGGTGATCGAGCGGCCTCCGAAAGAAGAGGCCAAAGCCGCGGAATAGGGTTCACCACAGAGTCTCATCCGCCCTCGCTGGAGGTAGGGCGCGACGACAACCAAAACAAACAGTGTCCACAGATTACGCGGATTAACGCAGATTTTTGCCGGAATTCTGAATCAATACAATTTGTGAAATCCGGGAATATTAACCGTCTCGAAATAGTATTGACGCTCCGTTTTTGCCGACATGTTATCTCTGTGTAGGAGCGACCTCCCGGTCGCGATCCTGTCGTCCCGCCCTGGGGCGGGGCTCCTACAAAAACGGGGAGGCAATGAATGTTAATACTATTATGAGACCATTAATAAAACGCATTTGGGCCTCAAGAACCGTACGTCAAGAGTGGAAGATCGATGGCTTCTCACAATATGATCAGAGTCGTTGTTGATGACAAAGAGCTGGAGGTCGAGGAAGGAACGATCCTTCTCGACGCCTGCCTGGAGCACGGGATCTACATTCCCCACCTCTGTCACATCAAAGGGTCGGAAGAGCCCCATGCGTCGTGCCGGCTGTGTTTTGTCGACATCCAAGGCATGGCCGGGCCGGTACCTTCCTGCACCGTGAAGGTCCGGGAAGGCATGGTGGTGAAAACGGACACACCCCAGGTGCGGGCCCTGCAGGTGAGCGCGCTCCGCCTTCTTCTCTCGGTCCATGACGTGGATTGCGCCCACTGCCCTGCGAACAAGCACTGCGCGCTCCAGGACATGGCCAAATCCCTCCATGTGGGCCTGAAGGCCAAGGGGCTGGAAACCTTTCTCAAAGAGCCTCGCCTGGTGCAGGACCATCCCCTCATCGACTACTATCCCAATCGCTGCGTGCTTTGTGCCAGGTGCGTGCGGACGTGCAGAACCCGCAACGGTCTGCCCCTCATGACCTTTGCCAAGAGGGGGTTTGACACGGTCATCAGCTTTTACGGGTCAGAGGAACGCTCTTCCTGTGAGGACTGCCTCGCCTGCATCAAGGTCTGTCCTGTCGGCGCCCTGGTCTTGAAGACCCCCGAATCATAGCCCGGGATGAACCCGATTCGCTCTGTGCCTTTTTTCCCCAAGCGCCGGTCTCCATCAAACCTTCACTCATACCTGATCCATAACGAGACCATAGCCCTTAAGAAATGCGCCTGATGTGACGAGATGGCCGGCCATTTCGCCATATCCGTGAGGACCGTCTATCGGCTCATCGATGAAGGGGACCTGAAGCGGACCAAGATCCGGGGCTGTTTGAGGATTCCGGCACGGGAGATTGAGAGGTATGAGAAAGAGTTGGAGCGAGAGATGGATGAGGCTGGCGGCCCGATCCTGGTTTAGAAAAACTGTCATTCCATGAATGAGAGTAATGAAATGGGGATAAATCCAGACTATCTTTGAAAAGGAATTCAAGGGCATGATAGCTGAAGACATCCCATTTGAGGCACTGGAAACGACCAGAAATGAACTGGTTGAGATACTTCGCGAATAGTTGACGCCGGATGAAAGGAGATTCATCGTTTCAATGAAGGAAGGCCGCCCTAGATGGGATCTGCTTGCACTCGAAGGGGTTGAAAATTTGCCCGCCGTTAAATGGAAGCTCTTGAATATTTCAAGGATGGACCCGACAAAACATCAAAAGGCCGTTCGCAAGCTGAGAGAATACCTGGGTGTTTGAAATCGGTCGATTAACCAAAATTTCAAGAAGCGTTAACCTCGGGACCGGGAACCATGAACATTCAAAAGTCGTTGATCTTTGAGCATGTTAGGTGTAGATTATGCCCGTTTTTCAATCGGCCAGACCAGGTTCAGAGGAGGACAGGGAGTACCACTTTGATTGACCCTGCGGAAAGAGAGCAGAACCCCAGTCTTTCTTGGCGGAGATCGACTTTAGTGCTTCCAGTCATTGGCAATTCGCAATAGGTAGATCGGTTCTGGAGCAGCATCCAGTGATTGAATCGCTGATCGCCGATGGTTTCCTCCAGGACCGCATCGAACGGGTCGGCCATCTGAAGTTGGGTTTCGGCATCCGCGCCCACAAGATCGCCGACGAAGCTACCGGCGAGGTCTTTGTCAAGAGAATTGAACTCAAGGGACGCCTGCGGGGGCAGATGGTAAGGCTTACCACGAACGAGTGGTACAAGGCACAGCAACTGGCCGAAACCTGCTGGCCGTATGTGGCTTGGGACCCTTGGGCGACTTGCCTGGGCTTGTGCGCATTCATAATCCCGTTGCCAGGCTCGCCACGCCAAGAGGGAGATCATGGCGGCAAGGTTCTATGAAATTCCTGCCGAGGCGATTGAAAGCTCGGGTGTGAATCCATGATCAAATTAAGGATTTTTGTGAGTTCTACGCAAAAGGAGTTGGTTGACGAACGGCGGGCCGTCAAGACACTTGTCACGTCCGACCCTTTTCTCGATGAACACTGCGTTCCGATTCTTTACGAAGACGAGCCCAGTATGCTCAAACCCGCTCCACAGGGTTACCTAAGCGACCTTTCGAAATGCCAATTCTATCTTGTGATCATCGGATCGGAATATGGGAAACGGTTCAAAGGTCTCTCCGCTACCCATCACGAATATCATTTCGCCCAGGAAAAGGATATGCCGATTCTGGTCTGTGTTCGAGGGGAGAACCAGGTCGAACGCGATCCCGCTGTCCAGGACTTTATCGAGGAGATTCGGGAAGACGGACACAAATATCACCGGTTTACTGGCTTGCGCGAGCTCCAGCGGATCGTGCTGGCAAGCCTTACCGGCTACATAAAAGCCAACTACCACGTGGCCCCTTCCCCCCGCGAAGTCAAGTCATCGCAATGCACGGTAGACACGGCATCGATGTTCGACCAGGAAAGAATTGCGATGCTGCCCGCGTTGAATATGCCCGCTCGAATCGGCTGGGACGATATAGATATCGAAATCGCTCGCTCCCTGGCCAAAAGGACTGCCGATGTCCCTACAGTCGATATTAGCGCCGCCGATCTGAAAGAACTGCTGCTTCGACGCGGACTGTTGTGGTTCTCACCCGAAGACAGGCAGGTCTATTGTTCTCCTGCCGGCATATTGCTCTTCTCCAAGGACCCGACTAAGGTTTACCCCCAGAGCTGCGTGCGCATGCTCGCTTTTTCGGGCGCGGCTCGCGATCCCAAACCGTCGGACTTCCTTGACATCACGGCACCGGTTCCCAGGGCACTTGAACATGCGCTGCGGTTCATAGACAAAAATACGCGCCATCCTTTGCTGGTGAGTCGTATGCGGCGGCTGCGCCTTGACGAGTACCCGGTTGCGGCTCTGCGGGAGGCCATCATCAACGCGCTGGCTCATCGGGATTACGAGGATGCTTCGCGCAAGATCCATGTGGAGCTGTTTGCGGATCGCGTCGAGGTTATCAGTCCTGGACTTCTCCCCCAAGGTATTACACTCGATCATCTCCGCTCAGGGAAGCTGCAGCCCTGCTCACGCAATCCCGTGCTCGCGCAGGGACTACGCCTCCTGGGGCTCATGGAGGAGTTGGGCACCGGTGTGGTTCGAATGAGGCAGGCGATGCGGGACCATGGGCTCAAGCCTCCCGAGTACTCCTATCGCAATGGCCATTTCGTCGTGACATTCCAGGGACCTGGCAAGGATATCGCCAAGCTCAAGGCTGATCAGGCCATGCCGGTTTTTGAAGTCCGACCATCCGTCGTTGAGACGTTGACAAAGAACCAGAAGACCATCATTCACGAATTACTGGCCAAGAATCAAGTTCAAGTAGCGGAATTGGCTGTTATCCTGCATGTGACCGAGCAAGCTGTTCGCAAGGATCTGGCAAAATTGACCAAGCTGAAATTGGTGGAAAAACGTGGGGCGGCGCGCGCCACCTATTATGTCTTGAAGGAGCAGGTTTCGACACCGTGAATCCGCAACTATCCGCAACTCCCTTCAAGGGTATCCGCAACCTGCGGTATGGCCGTGGCCTCCGGAGTATCCGCAACTATCCGCAACCGCGACCGGCGGAATCTGCAACTGCCTCGGCCATCCATTGTAAGGACCCGAGCCCATGAGCAATAACGGCAAAGATGATCTTGTTAATCGCATAGGCGAACTGGCCAAGGTCACAAGACACCTTGCCCGTGAGGCTGTGCAGCAATATTCATCTGAAGTCGAAGGCATTCTGAAGACGCAAAACCGAGATTCGAGCCGCATCGAACATTGCCTTGACGGCATGCTCGACTTCTGTTTCGACGACGAAATGCTGTCGCTGTACAAGAAGCTCTGCCGCTACTACTTTGATATTGACCCGAAGGCAACTGGTTTTTATGTCCACGCCTATTGGGAAATGTGGGATGAAAGAGAAGCCGGACTGCCAGGTGCTTACCCTCCTATAAGATGAAGAAGAGCTCATGGTCTCCTAAATCTCTCACGCCTTCTCCTCATCTGAACACATCCCCAGACTCGTTCTTCACACAGGCTGGCCGGGTTTCATCTTTCCCATGACTCCTGTATATCTCGTAAAACCTCCCTCTCGGAGAGTAGAACCTGGCCGAAACCGTCGGGAAGTATCTCGCCAAAGGTTCCCAGGTGGGAATATCCGGTTCCCTCCAGCAAAGGACATGGCAAACCGATGCCGGTGGAGCCCCTCCAGCAGGAGCTGAAGGCTCCTCATAACAGCGCGACATCCCGCAGCAGCAGGTTACACTGAGCACGGTCGTCGCGAAGCGATGACCGCAAGAAATCTCCCCCGACAGGAGTCGGGGGCCTGCTGCGGCCGCGGGGTGAGACCCGGTCCACGATTGAGATCTTGGTCATAAACCTGACCATGCTACTTACTCCCTGGCCCCTTTTTCCCTGATCCTTCGGCCATAGGCCGTCTCTCTTTTCCCCTTATCTTCCCTAATCCCTTCCTCCCTGACCCCTTTCTCCCTTCTTCATGGACCGTCTACCGGCTCATCGATGAAGGGGATCTGAAGCGTACCAAGATCCGGGGCTGTTTGAGGATTCCGGCATGGGAAATCGAGAGGTATGAGAAGGAACTGGAAACACAGGCGACAGAAGTATGACCCTTACCTCGCGAAATACCACGTAAACTCCAATCTTCTCACAGGATGGCTTTTCTCCAGCTTTCCTAAAGCGGAGAAACACATGCCCTTAAAACCGTAAGGATTCCAAGGCAGGCAGAAGTCTTAAATTCATAAAAATGTTGACCAATTAGCGAAAATTACTTATGTTTATCCGAATTCTTCACTGACGGAGGGAATTGCTATTTCCAAAGGAAGGAGCCAGGAATGAAATTGACCTAGGCCCCCTATCCGAGAATCCCAACGGGGGCTTTTTTGTTCTGGGATACACCTTTATAAAGGGGGGTGATCCATGACTTTAGACAAGCCCCACTATCATGGCCATAGAAAAAGGCTTCGTGAACGCTTCCTGAAGAGCGGCCTCGCCGGTATGGCCGAGCACGAAGTCATAGAGCTTCTTCTCACCCTTGCCATTCCTTACAAAGATGTAAAGGAACCTGCCAAGAAACTCATAACCCGGTTCGGAAACCTGAAGGGAATTCTTGATGCGCCATTCGAGGATCTCTGCAATATCCCGGGGATGGGATCTGTGGCCCCTATCGCCTTTCGCATCATACGTGATGCCGCAAACCTCTATCTCCAACAGAAAGCCGAAGTGGGGAACTCTTTGGCATCCCCAGAAATGCTTCACGACTTTTGGCGCTCGCGCTTGGGTGGTCTTAAAGATGAAGTATTTGAGGTCGCCTATCTCGACTCGGGCTACAAACTCCTGCGAGGCGGGGTAGAACGATTAGAAGAAGGCACCATTGATCGTGCTACGGTCTACCCTCGACGGGTCATGGAGGCTGCTCTTCGAAAGGGGGCGGCAATCCTGGTTTTCGCTCATAATCATACGAATGGAAACATCGATCCCTCAGAGCAGGATAAGGTTATTACCAAGGCCCTTGTGCTTGCGGCATCAACCCTCCACATCAAAATCCATGATCACATTATTGTATCGAAAGACCAGGTCTTCAGCTTTCGCAGGGAGGGCCTGCTTTGAGTGGAGTTGCTGATGCTATTTTAAGGGAATTCCCAACACTCAATGATGCTCAGCGCCAGGCTATTGGCCGGACAGAAGGCCCCCTCCTTGTCATTGCGGGACCGGGATCAGGAAAGACCCTCGTTCTGGTCCTTCGGACCCTGAACCTGTTGCTCCAGGGACTGGCCGTTCCCGAAGAGATTCTCCTTTGCACTTTTACTGAAAAGGCCGCTTTTGAATTGAGGGATCGACTCTCTCTCCTCGCCAGAAAACTCAAGTATACTGGCAACCTGACCTCTCTCCACGTGGGCACGATCCATGGCCTGGCCAATTCCTTTCTCATGCGCTATAGGCATCACACCCCGCTTGGGAATAATTATGAGGTCCTCGATGAGCTTACCCAGCTGCTTTTTATTTTCGATCATTTCGAAGAAATTATCGGGACAGAGCAAGACGCAAAATACCTCGGTCGGTGGACAACCCGCTGGACTGCCATTGAGGGAGCACGCAACTATTTCAACAAGTCCACTGAGGAGCTTTTAGAACCTGCCACCCTTTTATCTTCTGAAGAACCTTTCGTGCGCGCCATCGGCATAAGTTACAGAGCATACGTTGAAAAGCTCTTCGAGACCAACCGGGTTGACTTCGCCCATCAACAGAAGATCTTTCTTCATCTCCTCGATCATGAAGGCATTGGGCCGGAAATCAAGAAAAAGATCCGCTACGTGATGGTAGACGAGTATCAGGACACCAATTATGTCCAGGAGCGGATGCTCCTCCAGCTCGCCGGGGAGGAGAGCAATATTGCTGTTGTGGGCGACGAAGACCAGGCTCTATATCGATTTCGCGGGGGCACGGTCCGCAATATCCTGGAATTTTCGAGCCATTTCGAAAAATGCCATCTCGTCACGCTTGCAGTCAACTACCGCTCCCACAAGGACATCATAGGGGCATATGACCGGTTTATGAGATCCTGGGATTGGTCGGATTCGCTGGGAAGGAGGCAATTTCGTTTTGACAAGGAGATCAAACCAGACCCCGGTGGTTCTTTTCCTGAGTATCCCGCCCTTTTTTCAATCTGGGGAGAAAATAAAGAAGACGAAGCCCGCCGCTTCGCCGATCTCGTGGCCTTCGTTATGGAAAGCAAGGTTGTTGAAGATGAAAGCCAGATTGCTCTTTTGCTCCATAGCGTGAGACAGGAACACAGCGGCCCATACATGAGCGCTCTTGCAGCGAAAGGAATCCCCGCTTTTTGCCCGCGATCCAGGGCCTATTTCGATAATGAAGAGATCCGGTATCTGGTTGCCTGTTATGCCGTTCTCCTGGGGTATTACGGGGAAGGCCGTGGGCAATTGGCCGGCCACAGCCTCAGGGAACTGGCCGCTTTTGTAGATGAATGCTTGGTTGATCTCGGCCGCAATTATCCAGACCCCCATCCACTGGCAAAGCTCCTTCAGGGATTCGCGTGGGAGATTGCGAACCTCAAGGCTAAAGAGACCCTCAACCGCCGTCTCTCTGACTACTTTTATCAGTTCCTATCCCATCAACCGTTTTCAGGTCTCGTGAAGAACGAAAACCGCGCACGGAATCTGGCCATATTTTCCCAGCTCCTCAGCATCTTTCAGGCCTATTATCACTATACCGTCATAACAGGCAGAAATCGTGAGCCCCTTCGTTTCCATTTCTTTCACAGTTTTCTCCGTCTTCTGTATGAAGGGGGTATCAATGAATATGAAGACCCTGACGAGCCAATGCCAAAGGGCTACGTGCAGGTCATGACTATCCACCAATCAAAGGGGCTCGAATTCCCCGTGGTGGTCGTGGGTTCCCTTGTGGTGCAGCTTTCCTCTCCCAAGGACGTGGATCGGGTCTTAAGCCCATTTTATCAGAGACCCCCTTTCGAGCCGGCTGAGCGGATTACCGGATTCGACCGGATGCGTCTTCATTACGTCGCCTTCTCAAGGGCGGAAAAAGTCCTGGCACTCACCACGACAGACCAGCCCAAGCCACATTTCAATCCCATCTGGCAGGGTCTGCACCAGTGGCCCTATGTACGGCAAGATCTCCTCAAATCTCTCTCCTTCCGCCTGAAGCATCGGATGCCCGTCAGAAAGACCTTCAGCTTTACGAGTGACCTCAAGGTGTATGAGACCTGCCCGAGGCAATATGAGTTCTTTCGCTTTTACCAGTTCACTCCAGCAAGATCCGCCGAGTACTTCTTTGGCAGCCTTGTCCACCAGACGATCGAAGAGATCCACCGCCTCGCTATGGACGGGAAGGCAGATGTCCTCAATGAGTATCTCATAGAGGATCTATTTCAACGAAACTATCGAAATCTCCTTACGCGAGGCTTGAGACCTATCGGCCCGAAACAGACAGAAGAAGCCCTCTTCCAAGTAATGAACTATTTCACACAAAACCGCCCGGATTTTGAGCGCATCGTTGATACGGAAGTGGACGTCTCTGTCGAAAAGGAAGACTACATCCTTGTCGGCAAGGTTGATCTTCTCCTGGGGAGCGACGGGAAGCTTGAAATACTAGATTTCAAATCGCAACCCCGTCCTTCAGAAAATGACGAGCGAATACCTTCCTATTATCAGCAGTTATGTACCTATTCTCACATCCTTGAGAAGCGTGACGGCAGGCGTCCTGAAAGGCTCATGCTTTACTGGACAGGAGAACCCAAGAAAGAGGATGCGCTCATGATCTTTCCCTATGAACCCCGTGTGGTTGAGCAGGCCGGAGCCCATTTTGATGATGTGGTCAAGTGCATCCTGAACCGTAAGTTTGCTGTTAAAAGGACTCCTGATAGGAAGATATGTGAGGAATGTGACCTAAGGGATTATTGCACAAGCGAAGGAGTGCTGTGTTGATTCTTGATTAGTAATTTATTATTAACCCTAAAGGTTAATTTTTGCTTGACATAGGGCCTGAAAATGGATATTTCTTTTAGCAACAGGAAGCTTGAAAAGAACCTTTCTGATGAGAAAGCCCTCATTCGGAGATATGGGGCGGAGCGGGCCGAAAGGATCCAGCAGCGTTTATTTGAACTCCGGGCCGCGGATAATCTCGATGTACTGCGCACCTTACCTCAGGTGCGGCCTCATGAGTTGTCAGGTAACCGGGCAGGCCAGATCTCTCTCGACATCAAACACCCTTACCGGCTGTTGATTAAACCCGACTACGAAGACCTGCCTCGGAAAGATGACGGAGGGCTTGACTGGAAGAAAGTAACCAAGATCAAAATCCTAACAATGGAGGACACACATGGCTGAGACAGTAAAGAACGCCTTTAGGCCAAATTACGCGGTGCCTCCGGGAGCTACCCTTAAGGAAACAATCGAAGCCATGGGCATGACCCAGGCTGAACTTGCGCAGCGAACAGGCCGGCCCAAAAAGACCATCAATGAGATCATAAAGGGAAAGGCCGCTATTATGCCCGAAACCGCTATTCAGTTTGAAAGGGTCCTAGGGGTTCCGGCCTCCTTCTGGAACAACCTCGAACGAAACTATCAGGAGACCCTGGCGCGGCTGAGAGAGGAGGAGCAGCTTCAATCCCAGTTAAAAATGCTCGAGTCATTTCCTGTGACTTCTCTTGTGAAGAGGGGTTGGCTGCCAAAGGTAAAATCTGACATGGAGAAGCTCAAAGCCCTCCTGAGTTTTTTTGGCGTTGCCGGTATCAGCGAATGGCAGGACCTATGGGACGGATCACAGCCCGTCTTTCGAAAGTCCATGGCCTTTGAAAGCAATCGGGCTGCTGTTGCCGCCTGGCTGAGGAGGGGAGAGCTTGAGGCAATTCAGAGAGAATGCAAGCCTTTCAAGGAGACTGCTTTTCGCGCCGCCCTGAACGCGATTAGAGGATTAACTGGAGAGACTTCCGAAGTGTTTGAGCCTGAAATGAAGAGGTTATCTGCTGAAGGAGGTGTCGCTGTCGTCTTTGTCCCTGAACTACCCGGCACCCATCTCTATGGCGCCACACGGTGGATAGGCAGCGCAAAGGCCCTTATTCAACTGAGCCTCCGGGGGAAAAGCGATGACCATCTCTGGTTTACATTCTTTCACGAAGCAGGCCATATCCTGCTCCATGGGAAAAAGGAGGTCTTTATAGAGGCAAAAGACGAAGGCTGCAGAGACATCGGTGGGAGTCAGAAGGAACAGGAGGCGAACCGCTTTGCACAGGATTTTCTCATCCCTCCTGAGAAGTACCAGGCCTTCATCGAAGCCGATCGATTTAGTGAAACTGACATTCAGAATTTTGCAAAGGAGATAGGTATCGCCCCTGGGATAGTCGTGGGACGACTTCAACACGAGGGAGTCATCCCCTTCTCCGCGGCGAACGCCTTGAAGAAGCGATTCAGGTTTCGACAAGAGAAAACACGAGAAGAAGGGGAATAGCATGGCGAAGATTGAGGTTACCAAAACAGAACTTGTGTGGCCCGGTAAATACAATGAAAACGGCACCATCAAAGAGGTGCCGTATTTCAAGGCCGATCCTCAGGCAGTGTAAGTCGTTGCTTAGAGGATTTTCGCTCGTTAGGTGAAAGGGGGCCTCCTCTAGCCCGCTGTAGGATTGTTGGGGGGCATGGAAAGTGACATTTTCGATTAGTCATGAACAGATTTTCCGATGACCGAGGGAAGACGATGAGAAAATCAGGCGGGGGAGCAGCTACGGCAAGCGGTATGGACTTCCAACACCGGGTCGCAGCTTGGGTGGCTACACACATTTTAGCTGAGAAAGATGCGACTCCTCCTTGGGAACTTCCCTCAGTTACGACGCTAGAATGGATCAGCTGCGAGACTGAAGAGCCGGTCGATGATCTATTGGTTGGAACATCAGAAAAAGGTCTTGTGATCGCCCAAATCAAACGGTCCCTTGACCTATCTGAGTCCGAAGAATCACCTCTGGCGTCTGTTCTGGATCAGTTTGTACGTCAGTTTGTGGTGTCCAGGGACAGAATCGCTGGCATACGACCATGGGAGAGACCTCTAGATCCAACGAGAGATCGTCTCCTGCTAATAACGTCTCCGAGCAGTTCCGAGCCAGTCCGCATCCACCTTGCTGCAGTCCTTCGCCGATTTCGGTCGCTTCTTCCTAATCAATTGCCTGATGATGCGGCCGTGAACCAGGACGAGCACCGCGCATTTTCGACAATAAGGCAACATCTGAGCAGATCCTGGAAGAGATCGGTGGGGACCGGCCTTCCCGATCACGAGCTTAGGCAACTCCTTTCGGTAGTTTACGTTCACGTTTTGGACATGGATGAAGGAAGAGAAGGGGAGCGCGAAGCGAGGACCCTTCTGCGCACTACCATCTTACGAAATCCGAACGAGGCTGAAAAGGCATGGGCACGAATTATAACCCTATGCGCTGATCTGGCTGCAAAGCGTTCTATCGCTAACCGTTTAGACCTCCAGCGAGCACTTGTATCCGCCGATCTCAAGCTCAACGCCCCACGTGGCTACCGGCAGGATATCGAAAGGCTGAAGGAATATTCTGCGATGACATTTGATGCACTCGCCCATCTGGCTGAAATCCGATCGGGCCCTATCGAAGTCAAGCTCCATCGAAAGTCGACAGAAGCCTTGACGCAGGCCGTGGAAAAGGGTTCCATCCTCGTTGTAGGGGAGCCAGGGGCCGGAAAATCAGGGGCCTTGCATGATCTGGTCAAAGCATGCAGGGAAAGGGGGCTTGACTTCATATTTCTTGCTGTTGATCGCCTCGCCGCCGGCAGCCTTGCTGAACTCCGCCAGGAGATAGGTCTCGAACACGAATTGACCCAAGTACTAGAAAATTGGCCTGGGCTTATATCTGGGTTGCTTGTCATCGATGCCCTGGATGCTGCACGTGGGGACCCTGCCACCACGATGATTCGGGATTTGATTCGGATAGTCATGGCAAAGTGCAGCCGTTGGCACTTGGTTGCCTCAATTCGAAAGTTTGACCTGCGTTATGGTGTCGAAGTGAAAGAGCTCTTTGCGGGGGCTCCTCCGACTAGTTATCAGGACCTTGAATTCGGAGGTGTTCGTCACCTGAATATCCCGCGTCTCTCGGAAGAGGAGCTTCATCAGATCGGCTCTCAGGCACCCGAACTTAAGGCACTTATCAATACCGCACCAATAGAACTCCGCGATCTTCTGCTTATTCCTTTTAACCTGCGGCTCATCGCTGAGCTGCTTGGCACGGGGGTGGCAACCCACGAACTAACCCCGATAAGCACGCAGCTTGAACTCTTACACCGCTACTGGTCGCATCGGGTCATCCGCTCGGACGGCGGTGGCGACGCACGGGAAGATCTGCTACGGATCGCCAGCGAAAAAATGGTCGCAGAACGGGCATTGCGCGTCAACCGATCTGCGCTCTCACCGCTTGTGAGCAGTGAGCGTCTGAGGGATCTCCTGAGTAGCCACGTCCTCATAGAATGGAACCCATCATCGATACACCCCCCTGATCGGTACGTTGTAGCCTTTTCACACAATGTTCTTTTCGACTATACGGTAGCACGACTTTTGCTGAACGGTGCCCCTACGGCTGTAATCAATCGCCTTGTCAATGACCCTGAACTGGCTATCGTTGTCAGGCCAAGTTTTTTACTCCACTTCCGCCAGTTATGGGCAGTTGATAACACCCATAGGCAGTTCTGGGATCTCGTTTTTCGGGTCATTCAAACAGACCAGATCCCAGAAGTGGGTAAGCTGATCGGCCCTTCAGTAGCGGCGGAGCACACGCGGGCATTATCCGATGTTGAGCCTCTTTGCGCCGCACTCGATGATTTCAGCTTAGAGAACCATACCGCAGCCGAACAAGCTCTGCGGCACCTTTTCGGATCTCTCTTGGCAGGGGCTCCGGGCGAAGTGGCACTCGCTGGACCAGATGCCGGCCCTTGGTGTCATCTTCTTGAGCGTGTGAGCAGGAATCTGAGCGCACCGGTGGCTTATACAGTCCGTTCACTACTCTCGACAATTTGTGGGCATCCAGAGGACTTCACGCCTGAACAGAGGGTTACCGTCGGACATGCGGCACGTCGGCTCCTCGATTTTGCCTGGACGCACCCACCCAGGGACAAGTATCTCGTTATCCATGCTCTGGAAGGGGTATGCCGAACCTTTGAGAGCGATCCAACAGAGGCAGCTGCACTCATCAAAAGATGTCTAGAGAGTGCGCACCTCTTGCAGTACGGATTCGAGGAGATGCCTTGGCTGGCGCGAGAGGCCAAGCGTCTGATCCCCCTTGATCCTGGGCTTGTCGAGGAGATCTACCGCGCAGCCTTTACACACCACGAAACATCAGCAGAGCCTACCCCAATGGGTGGAGGCCGTATCCTGACATTGATATCAAACCGTCGGCAGGATTACGGGATGGCACTATACGAATTGGCCGAAGTGTTTCCTGCATTTCTCCAGTATGCTCCGGAAAACGCGACCCGTGCCCTCATTGCTGCCATGGAATCCTATGTAGCCCAACGTCACTCCACTGCATCCGGCGACGAGCATGAGGAAAGATTCGTCTTCAATGGTCAGCAGGCAAGTCTTCGCACTGACTACAGCGCCATATGGGACGAGGCCGATACCCACCGCCATGACGATGCCCTTAAGATGCTTGATGCTTTCCAGAAATACATGGAGGAATTGGCTAAGCAGACGGACGGTATTGAGAAACTGCGCAATTTGGTTATGCTTCTCATCGCCGAAAATCGACTTGCGGTCCTCTGGCGTAGGATACTCTCTGTCGCCGCTCAGCATCCAGGTTCATTAGGCAGAGAAATCCTACCCCTTGCAAGCGCCAACCCAATACTCACCTGCTTCGACACGACGACCTCAGCAGGTGAGTTCCTGAAAGCCATTTTTCCGCTACTGAGCAGCGGGGAGCGTCAGCAGATAGAGCTTGCTATCCTCAATATCCCCGGCACCTTCCCGTCAGGTCGCCGTGAAGCTGGAGAGCACGTACGAAATCGCCTGCTCGGATGCCTCGTGGATGTTCAGCTTGTTACAGAGGATGCCCAAAGTTTGCTTAAGCAGCTCAAGGCCCAAAATGCCGTCCCTTCCAATGTGCCCCCAGCGCGTTTCGAATCAGGGAGTCTTCCATTCGGTGAGGAGGAGTTTCTCAAGGAACAAGGAGTGCCGGTTGAAGCAGAGGCTAACCGGAAGATCCGGGAGCTTGGACATCCAGTCAAGGAATTTGCAGATAAGAACCTTAACTCCACGCCTGCATTGGAGGAGGTTTCTAATATTCTCCCCAAACTCCAGAAGCTCTATGATGCGCTCTCCCGCGCTGACATCGATGGTGTGCATCCTAAACAGGGCCAACATGTTTGGGGATGCCTGACCTCTGCTTGCGCACGCATAGCGCGAACCGAAGGACTCTCCTGCGAGACGCCTGCGGGCGCCTTTGTGAAAGACGTTCTTCTTGAAGGGAGTCATTGCGAAGAGCCGACTCATGATCCTAAATACGATACTCAATTCGACGAGCACCCATCGTGGGGAGGTCCGTCGCCCCGAATTGAGGCCGCAGAAGGGCTCATAGTATTAGGTCGCCACTCCACGTGTTCAGATTCCGAAGTACTCAGTGCAATTCAGCGGTTGAGCAACGATCCGGTGCCAGCGGTGCGATTTCAGATAGCTAGGAGTCTTAACACTCTTTACCGAACTGCGCCTGAACTAATGTGGTGCCTCATCGAACGGATATCTAAGGAAGAGCAAAGCCGGGGAGTCCTCCAAGGCCTTCTTAGCGGACCTCTTCAGCGAATAGCTGGATCTAACCCGGAGCGAGTCGCTGAGATCGCAAAAACGGTTTTCGACCGCGTGAAGGACGGGCCCGGAGCAAAGACTGTTCGGGAATTTTGCATCGGAATTTTTACGGGTCTATACATATGGCAAGGTCAAGCCCTCTCCCAAGATCTCGTCCTGAATATTGCCGCAAATCCCGGCGCCTTTCCTGAAGAGGCGCCTCACCTTCTTGCCCATCTTCGACAACCATTGACCCACGGCCCAACGAATCCCCCTGACTCTGGAGCAGATGCTGTTCGCTTGCGAGCGTTGGACTTGCTTGATCGAATTCTGTGTTCAGCCCGTGACGGCCTGCGTGAAATCGAGCAACGCTATCGTAGCGCTCAGTTAAACAACTGGTCACAAGAAGACCAGGAGAGTGCCAAATCCCTCGGGCGTTTAATCGACCACGTGGGAAGCGAAATCTATTTTGCTTCGGGAGCATACGACAACAAACGTAAAGGTCAAGGTGAAAAAGATCAACGGTTAATCCGCGAGCGGGAGGAAAGGTTCTATGGTGAGGTGCGGCCAATCCTGGACAAGCTGGCGGATGTCGGCTTCCCAAGCGTTGCACACCATCTCCTTGAAACCCTTGAGTTCTTTATCGCTCTTGACCCCCGAGGTGTGTTTCTGGGCATCGGACGCGTTGTGAGGGCGGGTCAACAGGGGGGATATCAGTACGAGTCTTTGGCAGCAAACCTTGTTGTGAAGCTCGTTGAGCGATACCTGGCAGAACACCGGGCTCTACTGCGCGAGGATGTAGAGTGTCGACAAAGCCTGATTGAGATCCTTGATATCTTTGTCCAGGTAGGGTGGCCTACTGCCCGGCGGCTCACGTATCGCTTGGAGGAGATTTTCCGGTGAGCCGCGTGGGCAACGCAGACGAATTTCTCATAAGGTTCCAAGGAATCCGGGTTAACTACGACCGAATCTTCAGGCTCCGCGTTGCCCAAATCCGCGAGAAGTACGCTGGAAGGCCGGAGGAAGGCCTGATTGATCAGAGCCTTGAGGCCCACGCCCGCGCGTACATCGTGAACGATTTTTTGGCTGCTCTGAACTGGCGCCTCAACCAAAAACCTGAGGACGGTTTGCCTAATCTAATCCCTGAGGCGCCAATTCGCTCAGCAGAAAGGGGAAATATCAGGTTTCTGGACTATCTTGGGCTTGAGACAAATACTGCGAACCCGTTGCTTGTTGTTGAAACCAAACGACCTAGTTCTTCTTTGCCAGGGGCTCTAAAACCTGCAGCAACCTATTCTGAGATTGTTTCTCGGGGGCTTGGTGGAGAGCGACTATCCGGAGAGTGGAACACTTGGCTCAAGGACCTGAGAGACTATGTCCGATCGGTCCATGCGAACGCTTTGAAAGCTCCCAGGCGTGTGGTTATCACTAACGGGGACTGGCTAATCGTGTTTCTGGACCCTTCGGACGCTTTACTGGACGGAGGAAGCAAGGATCCGAGCCGTATACTCGCATTCTCTAATTCATCTTACGTCGAAAGGCGCCATCGCGAGGTTTTTGAATGCCTTGAACACGGACGGGTCCTGGGGGAGGCACCGTCGCTTAGCCTCGGGGAATTGCCTTTCTATGTGGAGAGGGGTGCGGTTGACCGAGCCATGCACGGTGTGCACTTGCGCTACATAGAGCAAAAAACAATTTACCGAAATTCGCCCGTCATTATAGTTGCACCAGTTGTTTTCATCCGCTTGCGATTCGGTGGTTGGCTGCGGGTTGAGGCGCCTCCGCAGGAGCATGAGGTACCTCGCGATACCAACAAGCTTGTACAGCATCTTAGTGAATTTGAACAGGCGGCAAATGAGCTGCTTGAGGAAGTAACTGTTCGTTTGGGAATCTCACTTGAAGCTTCCCCCTTATCCGGACACTACGCAGATGAAGACGGATTTCAGTCTCTTTCTGGTGTCGCGGAAATTGGAATAAATGAGTACCTAGTCGTAACTGGAGATAAGACACACTACCTGATGCAAATGCCGTCTGTCCCGGATTGCCCATACCATGATTGGAACGTTTGCAACACTTCGGGAATTGCCTGCAATCCTGGACCGATTGTGGCACGCTCTATTTCGCCTCGTTCTTTCTTCTTTTCAGGTGAGAGTCATCACTGCGCCCACCGAGACGTGAGCTCTGCCAAGGCTGCGCAGATTACAGATGCAAACCGGTCTCTGTGCGGATCGCGGAGCGGCCATGCTGGCCAGGCTTTTTGCGAAATCTGGAGATTTGAGCAATACCTGTGCTGCCAAACATGCGTATTCGAGGAAGTCTGCTCCAAGACAACCGTTTTTCAGCTGCCTTGCCCCCATAAAAACGACACGAACGAGGGAAGCTAAAGGCATTGAAGAATGTCTTGTTGTCAAAGCTATATAAAGGAGACTAATGAAGTGGCAAAAGGCGAAATTACCAAAACAGAACTCGTCTGGTCAGGGAAATACAATGAAGACGGTACCCTTAAAGAGGTGCCCCGTGTGAATCTTCCGTTTCAGGTCATCGAAACGATCAATGAAAGCCGCGCCACGAGAGAGGGCAAGAAGGGTAAAAGCCTCAGTCTATTTGATATCTATCAAGGGAAAGAGGGAGATACCTTCGAGGATGGTTGGAGGAATAAGCTTATCTGGGGCGACAATCTTCTTGTGATGGGTTCTCTTCTTGAGAAATTCGCAGGGAAAATCGATCTTATTTACATTGATCCGCCCTTTGCAACTGGAGCGGATTTCACCTTCACAACGCAGATAGGTCAATCAGGTCAAGAGTTAGTGAAGGAACAATCTGCTATAGAAGAGAAGGCATATCGGGATACATGGGGTGCGGGAGCCGCATCCTTCCTTCAGATGATTCGCGCGCGTCTCGTGCTGATGCGGGATCTGCTGTCTGAGTCTGGCGCGATTTACGTTCACTGTGATCACAGGGCTTCGCACCACATTCGAGAAGTAATGGACGATGTGTTTGGTCCCGCGAATTTTTTGAATCACCTGGTTTGGATGTTTTCGACGCGGAGCTCGATTAAATCTACATGGAAAAGGAGTCACAACGACATCTTCCTGTTTAAGAAGAACAGTGATCCGGTTTTCAACTGGAATGATGACATGGTGCTTGAGCCTCTATCGGAATCAACTATCAAGAAGTACCGCTATGAAGACGAAAACGGCCGATACCGGCTGAGCGGCCGAAACATTAAAGGTAGTCCTATCCGGAGTGCTAAGGATGTAGATCCTTCCTGGGAGAAGACGCATCCCGAGCTAGTTGTTCGGGACTATCTTCGTGAGGGGAAGGTCGCGACTGATTGCTTTTTTGTGGACATTGAGAATCAGGCATCAGTTGCGAGAACAGGTTATCCGACTCAGAAACCAGAGGAACTCCTTTACAAGCTCATAGCGGCCTCATCACGGACCGGTGCCTTGGTCGGAGACTTCTTCTGCGGGTCGGGAACCTCTCTTGCCGTCGCCGAGAAACTTGGTCGCCGATGGATTGGTTGTGACCTTTCTCGGTGGGCGATTCATGTTACTCGAAAACGCCTCCTCGGAATTGGAAACTGTAAGCCATTCGAGCTTCTGAACCTTGGAAAGTATGAAAGGAAGTACTGGATAGGTACAACTTTCGGAGGCAAAAAGAAGGACGAGCAGCAGGTGGTCGTTTTCCAATATATCGCGTTCATGCTCAAGCTCTATAGCGCAGAACCATTGACTGGTATGCAACACCTGCATGGGAAGAAGGGAAAAGGCTTGGTACATGTTGGAGCGGTGGATGCGCCGGTCACTATAGATGAAGTCAATGCTTGTGTAGAGGAATGCCTGGCAGTGGGCCAGAAAGAGCTCCATGTCCTTGGTTGGGAGTGGGAGATGGGCATGACCCCTTATATCGTCCAGGAGGCCAAACGCCGAGGTGTCAAACTCCTCTTGGTGACCATTCCCCGGGAGGTGATGGAACAGCAGGCCGTGGACAAGGGGGATATCCATTTCTTTGAAGTAGCCCATCTGGAGGTGGACATAAAACCAGAGAAAGGCAGAAAGGTGACAGTATCTCTCAAGGACTTTGCCTTTCCTTACGCGGATATGATCCCTGAGGAAGTGAGGGATAAGATCAAGAAGTGGTCGGATTATATCGACTACTGGGCAATAGACTGGAATTTCCAGAACGACACCTTCATGAACGGTTGGGTCGCATACCGGACTCGCAAGGAGAGAAAGCTTCCCCTCAAGTCAGATGCTAACACATACGAGAAGCCAGGCAAATATACCATCATGGTGAAGGCAGTGGACATCTTCGGAAACGATACCTCGCAGACCTTCGACGTGGAGGTGAAATAGCCATGGCCGAGGCGATTATCTCCTATGACAAGGACCTCCCTGAAATCCCTGATCGTGAACCGCACCTGCCTCCAACAGCCCACCTCCGCAAGAAGCCCGATAAAAAGGATGCCTTTGAAATCGTGGAAGGCCGGCGGCCAAGTAAGCTCCTTCTCATTAAGAAGCTCCGCGACGTGGTGGAGCAATGGCGAAAGGATGATTACGCTGGGGCTTCACATGTCACACAAAGGCTTTTCACCTTCTGGTTTGATGAGGATCATTTAGTTGGAGGCAAACCTTTCCGGTACTATTTCGGACAGAGGGAAGCGGTCGAGACCCTGATCTATCTTTACGAGATCTTGAAGAACAAGGACGCCAAGTCCATGGTTGATTCATTTGGGGAAATTTTTTACCCGGAAGGCACTCAACTGAGACTTACCGGCATGGGGATCACGCACCAGACTACGATGGACGGCAAGAGCCAAATTCGCCGTTATATCCCAGAGGTGGAAAGCGAAACCGTCCAGGATCTCCCTGCCCAGGATTTACGTCGTTATGCCTTCAAGATGGCCACCGGTTCGGGAAAAACCGTGGTCATGGCCATGGTCATGGTATGGTCTTATTTCCATCGGAAAATGGTATCCGGCTCGGACCTTTCTAAGAACTTCCTGCTCATCGCCCCAAACGTGATTGTCTATCAACGACTCGAAAAGGATTTTTCAAACAACCAGATCTTCAATGAGCTTCCTCTTATCGCACCGGAGTGGAAATCCCAGTGGAATGTGAAGGTGATTCTCAGGGGCCAGAGCACAGAACCAGATCCTTCGGGAAACCTTTTCCTTACCAACATCCAACAGATTTATGAAGGACGGCAGACAGAATGGACCGCATCGTCCGCGATAGACGCCCTGCTCGGCAAAAAACCTGTCAAAGACTTGGCCTCTTATGAACGCCCCATGCTGGAAAGGCTTCAAACCCTTCGTGACCTTGTCGTATTCAATGATGAGGCCCATCATGTTCATGATGAAGAGCTCGAGTGGCATAAGACACTCATGGGCCTTCATCAAACGTTACCATCGGGATTGGCCCTCTGGCTCGATTTTTCTGCAACGCCCAAGGATCAGAACGGCACCTATTTCCCCTGGATCATCTGTGACTATCCGCTGGCCCAAGCCGTTGAGGATAGGATCGTCAAAGCCCCTCTCATTGTCCACCAGATCAAGAAAGAAGACCCTGACCAGGTGACCCGGAAAAATGTGATTGAGGCTTACGGGGACTGGCTCCTTGCAGCAATCACGAGGTGGAAAGAACACTATGATACTTACAAGGACTTCGGTCAAAGACCAGTCCTTTTCATCATGGCGGAGCAGAATAACCTGGCAGATGAGATCGGAGAATGGCTTATCGCAACCAAGGAGACCGGCCTGAAGAAGAGCGAGGTCCTTGTGATTCACACGGACAAGGAAGGGGAGATATCCAAGAAGGATCTCGAAGCAGCGCGGGAGGGGGCAAGGGACATTGACAAGCCGAAGAACAAGATCAAGGTGATCGTAAGCGTCCTTATGCTTCGTGAGGGATGGGACGTGCGAAATGTATCGGTTGTTCTCGGGCTGCGACCATTCACATCAAAGGCAAAGATCCTCCCGGAACAGGCGGTGGGTCGAGGTCTGCGTCTCATGTTTGGCATTAGCCCGGACAAGACCCAAACCCTCGAGGTGATGGGGACAAGCGCCTTTGAAGGCTTCGTCCGGCAATTGGAGACAGAGGGTGTTGGTATTAGGACTGTGACCACGCCACCGAAGCCACCGGTCAAGGTGGAACCTGTCGCGGAGAAGAGCGAATTTGACATTGCAATTCCCATGACCAAGCCGGTTTATTCCCGGAATTATCGCAAATTGGCAGATCTGGATATTCAGACCTTGGCTCCACTCTACGATCTAGAAAATATCGATGAGCGAATCATTAATAAAATCAAGTTAGTAATGGAATATGCCACGACTCAAACCGAAGTCCACCAAGCAGACATTGCTCTGGGGCCTCCTCCCCTTGCACAGGATATTATCGCCTCTGTCACCAATAGGGTGATCAGGAATGCTAAACTGACCGGTGTCTTTGATGAACTATATTTGAAGGTCAGAGATTATTTGAACTATAGATGTTTTGCTCAGGAAGTCGATCTGGAAATCAATGACATTCGGGAGATATTACGCGAGATCATTTTGCAGGAGGAAATAGCACGATACCTTGGGGGGAAGATCGGGGAGCTAACCGCCGAGGTGCGGCCCATTGAATTCGAGAGTAAAGATATCAGGCTTTCAGAGACCTCTCCATTTACGTGGCGCCGGAATCTGCCGCTTATAACCTGTGACAAGACCATCTTCAACCTTGTTGCCACCTATAATGATTTTGAAAAGAGCTTTGGGCGGTTTCTTGAAAAGGCAACGGACGTCCTGCGTTTCGCTTCTTTGGGAACAACTGAGCAGGAGAGCGGGACACCTTTTCGGGTGGATTACCTCAAGCCGAGTGGCGCGACCGGATTTTATTATCCTGATTGGGTTGCTGTGCAGCAGAGCAAAAAAGCTGAAATCAACTGGATCATTGAAACCAAGGGAAGAGTGTGGGAGGGCACGAAAGCCAAGGACCAGGCTATTAGCCTGTGGTGTAAGAGGGTCGCTGAGCAGACAGGCAAACCATGGCGCTATCTGAGAGTTAATCAGTCAGAGTTCCAGCCTGGTGCATGGAGCACCCTGGGGCAACTTTTTCAGGCCATCATCAAGGGATGAATCCTGAAGATCTTCATTTTCCAAGAAATACCTCTCGGAGATCACAACGGACTTATTCCCTTTGATGGCATCTTGCCAATGAAGGGCAAGAACGCTCTTGAAGTCAGGAGAGATGTGAAGTTCCAGGGTATCTCCCCAATATCCTTAATGAACCTTTCCAGATAATCCGACGAGGCTTGACGCGCATGAGGGCACGTTTCAAGGCCGCCTGTCTTCCGCTGTCAGATAGAATCATGCTCAAGCCTTTCTTGTGAACCCTTCCTGCAGAACCAAAATCTCAGCCGTCCACTCGATGCTTTTCCCCGGGGCCGGGGCTCTTTCTCACAGCGCCTTTTCCCCGAGCCTTTGCCTGAAAAATGGGGTAACCGCTTTTCGCAGAAGGCAGACATCCGATCATTTTTGTTGATTGAGAGCAGCTCAATTTGAGCAAAATCCAGTGCTCATGTCGAACAAAATTCCTTGACACCCGTATCCTTTTAGTCTTTCAAAGGCATTATGAAATCGCGCTCGCGATTTCATACGCCCGGATGAATGGGTAGAAACGGCCCTCCTGGAATAGGGAAACTATGGCAAAAAAGAGCAAGAGGGAAAAACAGGGCAGGAAGCGCAAAGAGGCCCTTAAACAAAAAAAGGCCAAGGCAAGGGCCTTGCCCAAGCTTCTCAGGAATGAAGCATTCCTCGAAATTCTGAGCACGCGCCATCCCCTGGTGGAGTGTCTCATCAACGACGAATGGCAGGAAGAGGGCGTGGCAAATATTTTCGTGATCCGGGATGGTCCGGCGGGTCCGGTCTTTGCCAACTTCCTCGTGGACCTTCAGGACAGGGGACTGAGAGATGCCTGGGGGAGTCTCGATGCTTCCCAGAGCGAGATCGAGACCATCAAAGTCGAGGCGTCCAGGGGTGGGTTTCCCCTGGTTCCCTGCAAGCAGGAACTCGCCGAAAGGATTGTCCACGGAGGAACCGCTTGGGCCAGGAAGTGGGGCCACAAACTCCCTCGGGACTACCGGATCTGGATCAGGCTGTTGGAACCTCCGCGCTCGTCCGAAATCGATCTTGGTCTTTTCGGAGTCGAAGGCAAGCCATTGTCTGCCTTGGCCGATGCGGACCAGGGCGGCTTGTATGAGAGAATGCTATCCCAGGAACTCCTGGTGACTGAAGAGGGGTTTTCGCGAGATACCCTGATCCGGATCGGCGATATCAAATGGGCCCTGGTCCATTTTGCAAAGAGCCGCGACTTTGAAGATGAGATGAACCTCGCTTTTGAGATACGGTTAGGGCAACCAAAACCGCCTGATTCCGAAGAGGAGTGGATCGATTTCCTGGACTGGTTCATCCTGGAATTTGAACTGGAGGAGGGAGGGACCATTGCCGAACTTTTCGTGGAACACTATGAAGAGATGATGAGTCAGGACGTGCGCGAGCTGGTTCTGGGTTGGAAGGAGGTCATCTAAGGTTTGTTCGAAGTCAAAGGGGCCTCCGGCGATTCCCTTGACATAAAGAATCTTGTCAATGAGAGGGAATACCGCGTATTTTCCACCGCCCTTTTCGATGAGCATGGTTTTGGTCCCGGAGACTTCCTTTTCGCAAGAATCGTTCCTGCAAAGCACGTTCATCTCTTTTCCGGAGGCGTGAAACATTTCCAGGGCGACGGGAAAGGCACAGAGGCTTTCCGCGCCAAGGTCTACCAGGAAGCCCTGCAAATCCAGATGAAGAATCCGCGACTCGCCTTCAAAGACAACCCGGAAAAGCTTCAAAAGAGCAGGGATTCGGTTCGCAGGTACCATGAGGCCTTTGTCCGGCGCTTCGGCGCAGATGAGGTGCTGGCCCCCGGCCAGAGCATTTTGGCACACTACCGGGGGTTTCTTGACTACCTGGTCCGTGAAAGGGCAACGCTCAAAGAAGAGAATAGGCCCAGCCCGAGTCTGCTGGAGGTCGAACTCCCCGACAGAGTCTTAGAGAGCGACGACGTGGGCATGTTGTGCGATTCTGTGGAGGGTACATTTTTTCTGATCGGCTATGGCGTTTTCATTGGTGTGTTTCGCTCTCCGGATCTGCACTTGGGAAAAGAGGAAACAAGGGAAATGGTGATGGGATACCTGGAGTCTGATTCCATTTCCGACGTGCCCTTTCGGAGAATGGCCGAGCGCTTTCCAGGGAACTTTAAGAGGGTCATCGAATATTACAGGGATCAGGAGGGGTTCTACTCGACTGATATCGAAGATCTCATGAGGGAGTTCAAGCCATGGACTTTGGAGAAAGTGCCGGGCATCGTGGCCGTGCTTGACGCCGAGATGGCGAGACTTGCCGGGAAATCCGACCAGGAACCTTCCACCAGGCTCAGCCGGATCAAAAAGTGGTTCAAGAAATAGACTGGAGGCCTGTGGCAAGGGAGCCGAGGAGATTTCAGAAATCCCTCTTTTAGAGGGTTGCCGGGATGGAGAGGGGCAACGCCGGCGTATTCGCGTGAAGGAGTTTCCTGATTTTGAGCTTGAGCTCCGAGAGATCGGTGCTCTTGATGACAACGTCATGGGCGCCCATGGCTCCGGCTTCTTTCGGGGATACGGGGTAGGCGGTACAAAGAATGACCGGCATCAGGTAATCCCCTGTCCTGAGTCTTTCCAAAACTTCAAAACCGCTGGATGCTCCCAGCTTGAGGTCCAGGACGACAAGGTCCGGCCTTTTTCCCAAGACCACCTCGCTGATACCCGTCCCATCATTTTCTGAAATCACGTCGTAGCCCTCTTCCGCGAGCTCTTCCTCGTAGAGAAGCCGGATGGATTCGTCGTCATCGAGAACAAGAATTCTACACATCGGCATTCCTCCTTAATCAGTGCTTGGACCATGGTGAAGAGCCTGTGTTTGCTCTTGATTAGAGCCCGGTTAGGTTTTCATGAGAAGATGCAGGAAGTGAAGGAGAGGGGCTTACAACCAGATCGCTCCCCGGTCGGCGCCGCCCACCATCCTGCGGTAGGCGCCGAGGATGCCGGGGGCGGGGTGATCGGGCTTTGCTGGAGGTCTTTGCAGGCGTTTCGAGAGCTCCTCGCCGGATATCATGACCTGAATGCGGTTTTCAGGAAGGTTGATCTCGATCATGTCACCGTCTTGAACATAGGCGAGGGGACCTCCGTCCCAGGCCTCAGGGCAGATGTGGCCTACGCAAGGACCTCGGGTCGCGCCGGAGAAGCGGCCGTCCGTCACCATGGCCACCGAGGTGTGGAGACCCATGCCCACGAGCATCGCCGCAGGGATGGATAGCTCGCGCATTCCGGGCCCTCCTTTGGGCCCTTCGTAGCGCACGACCAGGACCGAACCCGGCTCAACCCGGCTCTGGAGAAGAAAGCGGCGCACGTCTTCTTCGGAGTCGAAGACGACCGCCGGTCCCTGATGGACGGCCATGGATGGCTCCACGCCGGTCTTCTTGACCACGGCTCCCAAAGGCGCCAGATTCCCCTTCAGAATGGAAAAACAACCGTCCGGCGCCAGGGCTCTGTTCACAGGCCTGATCACTTCTCCGTCAGGGTCAGGGGCATTAGCCAAGGCTTCGCTCAGGGCCCCTCCTGTCGCAAGAGGCGCCGACGTATTCAATCTTTCCTTGATCGCTTTGAGAACGGCCGGCACGCCGCCTTTTTGGTGGTAGTCATCCATCGTAAAAGACGACGAGGGCTTGAACTTGGCGACCACGGGCACGGACGACTGAACCCTGTTGAACTGATCCAGATCCAGCTTCATATCCATGAGGGATCCCAACGCCAGGAGATGAAGGACCGCGTTGGTGGATCCGGCCGATGCGGCTATGTATTTGATGCCGTTCTCCATGGCATCGGGATTCAGGAAATGACGCAGAGGCTGCTTCTCTTCTGCCAGCGCAACGATTCGCTCACCAACGTCTCTGGCTTGACGGACCTTGGCCGCGTCAAAGCTGAGCATGGTCGCGGACCCGAAGGGGGACAGGCCCACCGCTTCCAGGAAGCAAGCCATGGTGTTCGCAGTTCCCATCATGGAACAGGTTCCCGGAGAAGCGCAGAATCGTTCCTGCCACTGCAAAAAGGTGGACTCATCGATTTCGCCGGTCCTTCTTTTGCCGATCGCTTCCTTGAGGTCCGAGGTCACCGCAAACCGATCCCCGATTCGGCAGGGCAACATGGCCCCTGCTGTAAGAAACAGGGTTGGGAGATCGAGTCTCGCAGCCGCCATGAGCATGCCCGGGATGATCTTGTCGCAGGAGGCCAGCAGCACGAGGGCCTGGAAGCCGTGGGCCCGGACCATGGCCTCGATGGATCCGGCGATGAGATCCCGCTGGGGCAGCACATAGTGCTGTCCGGGCCCTTGAGCCATGCCGTCGCAGGGAGCCGGAACATTGAATTCACCGGGCGAACCGCCGGCAGCCCAAATCCCTTCCTTTACCCGGTCAGCCAGGGTCCGGAGGGGTTGATGCCCGGGATTCACATCCGTCCAGGAGTTGACCACCGCGATCTGGGGCTTGTCCAGGTCCTTGGCCCGGTAGCCCACCGCATGCATGAGGCCCCTGTAATAGGCTTCGGTGATTTCCTCGGGTCTGCCCCGGTGCCCGGCCATCACGCTCCCTCCTTCTTGCGGAACTCCACGCCCAGGAGCCGTTCAAACACCTTGATCATCGCCCCCTTGCCCAGATGGCCGTGGCCTTCTGCCAAGGCGGTCTGATAGGTGGTGGTCGCCGCGTGAACAAGAGGAAGGGGGATCTTTTTTTGAACACAAATCTCGGCTGCGCTGACCATGTCCTTGTAAGCATCCTTCAGCGGATATCCCACATCAAAGCGGCCTTCCAGGATGTGGGGAGCGAAGAACTCGGCGGCAAAGCTCCGGCCTGTCCCTGTCGTCACCACCCGGGTCACTTTTTCTGGATCCAGGCCCAGTTTGGCCGCCATGGGCAGAACCTCTGCAATGGCTGCGGCGCTGATGTTGAAGAGGAGCTGGTTGATGAGCTTGGTCAACTGGCCTGCGCCCAGGGCTCCCATGTGGATGACCTGGTTCCCCATGGCATCCAGGGCCGGCCTGAGCGCCTGAAAGGTTTTTACGTCGCCCCCGAACATGATGGTCAAAGTTCCATCCTTGGCCCTTGCTTCCATGCCGGATACGGGCGCATCGGCGAACACCATGTTCTTTTCCCCGAGCCGCTTGCCGCACTCCAGGGTAGGAAGGTAGTTTGTCGTTCCGCAGTCCACGAGAATGAGACCGGGCCGGGCTCCTGAAGCAAGGCCTTCCTCTCCGAACATGACCTCCTGCACCACCTCTGTGTTGGGAAGGCTGAGGAAGATCCAGTCCGCTTCGGCGGCCAATTCCTTGAGCCCTGAGGCCGGACGCGCTCCCTGATCGGCCACGAAGGTCATCGCTTCTTGGTTGATGTCATACACGGTCAGGGAATAGCCTGCCTTCAAGAGGTTCAGGGCCATCCACTTGCCCATTTGACCCAATCCCACAAAACCCACCCTCTTACTCATGCCTTTCTCCATGCTTCCCACCATTCGTACTACAACGTCTAGATGCCAAGGATCGCCGCCGGGTTGTCCGACACCATGGTTCGGATCTCCCTTGAAGAGAGACCCAGTGTGAGCATGTCCTTGATGTAAATGCCCATTTGCTGGGGAGGAATGGGATTGAGCCACTGCCCTGAATCCGTGGACATGACGCAGTGTTCCGACCCGACGGCCCTGATTCCCTCATAAAGATCCTGAATCCTGATCGTGTGTGACACCTGGCGGGTGGTGTCGTTATATACATGCTCCAGGAAAGTCGCCCCCAGGTCCAGGATCTCTTTCATGTCCTTGACGCTGTAGTTCACGAAGCTTGCCAGGGGATGGGTCACCACGATCTTTTTCACGCCCCTTTTGGCTGCTTCCCGGACCGCGACCCTGGCCTCCTCGATGCTCACATGGCCTGTGGCAAGAACGGCATCCCGCCCGGCAATGAGATCAAAGATGGGATACAAGGATTCCTTGAGAGACCCATCCTCCTCCAACAGAAAGATCCCTTCAAGACCGTCCTTGATTTCTCCGGCCAGGTGGGCGACGTGCATCTTGTTTTGCACGAATTTTCTTGCGTGGAGCGTCGGCAGCCAAACAATCTTTGCGCCGAATTTCAACGCCGCATCCACAGCGTGGGGATTGAGTCCGCCCACGGAAAGATTCAGGGCAACCCCGCCGAACACCGGAAAGCCCGTCTCGTCCGTGACCAGCCGGGCCCGATCCGCGGTCATGGCAAAGTGGTTCTTGATCACAACGGCCCGCATGCCCGCCTCTTGCGAAGCCCTTGCCAGGTTCATGTCATCGAGGATTCTTACATAGACATCGGGCGCCGAGTGGATGTGAAGATCGATGGCGCCCTGGAGCAACTCCAAGACGGGTGGATCAAAGCGCAGCTTCATGAGCATCAGCCTCCCTTGGAATCTATTCCTAAAATGTCACATTCTCTCTCAGCCCCTGCTTTCCCGCAGAGGCACCTGATCAGGAACGACCCACTTCCCGTAGGGAAAGGCTCCCGCTTTGAGATCCTTGCCATATGCGGCTTTTGTCCGCTCAAAGGCCTCTTCCAGGGAGGTCACGGCAGGGATCTTGACTCGTTCAAAATCAGGGACCCTCTCCGGTTCCGTGACCACGATCACCTCCTTTTTGGCCATGACTTCGATGATCGGCATCCAGAGGCAGGCATGCCAGAGGCCTTGTTTTCCGTAAAAGATGTCCTCGAAAAGCCTGCGCCTGGCTTCAACAGTGTAAGGCACATAGTCCTTGGCATAGGTGAAATGGGCCAAGCCTCCCTCCACCTTGCAGGCCAGGACGATGGTGCCCCCATCTCGCACAAAGGGGTCCAGATTGGCAATGGGCCAGCAGGCGTGGGCGAAAAAGCGGTCACCGGGGAAAGACCCGCTGATCCCCACGTCCAGCTTTCCGGGCGGGAGGGTTGCCATGTCAATCGAATAGTACTCTTTGTATTTTTGAACCGATGCTCGATGGGCGGCTATGGTTTCACCTGCCGCGACATGGATCACCTCCAAGTGGGGATTGAGGATGACGAGAAGCGACATGTCCAAACCGGACATGCGGGTCGCCTCCTCGATATCCTCGCGCATGCGGTTGAGGGGAGCATCGTAGCCCACTGCACAGGTCGGGCAGGTCATGAGACGGTGATTCCACTCGATCGACTCGGCCGTACAAACCCCCGGGAGCACCATGCTCCCGCCTCCCCCGAATCCCCAGAGGGTCGCCTGGGTCATGGTCACGGAAAGGCTGAGATCCGCCTCCATCAGTCTCCGGTGCATGCTGATAGGCGTGCCGTAACTTGTCACTCCCACGAACCCATAGTCCCAGGTTTCCCTGGCCTTGTTCTGATAGATGGGAATCCCGGAGGAAAGGATGGCGTCGCCGAACTTGCGGCGCAGCTCGGTCTCCGTCATCTCCCTCAGGAGCCCGTTTGAAACGAGAATTTCCGCTTTCTTGCCCTGCCTTCGGATTTTCTCGAGAATGGGAGGCAGGATCTTGTGGGCCGGTGTGAGACGAGCCCAGTTGTCCACAAGGATGAGAACCTTTCCCGCTTTTTCGAGCCGTTCGGAAAAAGACGCCCCCTGCACGGGCTTGTCGAGAGCGTCCAGGACAGCCTGACCCAGATCAGCCGTTTCACCAGGGAATTCCCGGTCCGCGTGAAGAACGAGGTTTCTGTCTTCAATGACAAGATCCCTGGTCTCGCCTATGCCGTAGGGCAATCGAATGAGCGCCATCGAAATTCTCCCTGCCGCGTTAGCTTGAACCCCTCACCTTGTTTCAGCCAGCCTTCCCCGCTTCCTCAGATCTTCGGCCACGTCCTCGAGGCCGAGTCTGTTCAGCCCCTTTTCCGTGGGAAGGCCCTGCTCCGGATCAAAACCTCTCGACTCATAGTATTCGGCCAGAATCATCTCAAACTTATCCCGTTCCACGACGGCTCCCGCACTGGGGCCTCCGCCGAGGAGAGGCTCTTCGAAGAACCGCTCCGGGATGGTGTCGTCGGCCCTGCCCGCTCCGCAACGGGTGTTGTAAGCCTTTTCCACGTTGAAGGTTCTCTCCCCGGCCATGAGCATCTCCTCCTCGCTCAGGCTCCGGCCGGAGCAGGCATTGTAAAATCTCGTGGCAAGGGAAAGCCCTTTTCGGCACAGATAGGGGAAGGTGGCGGAGCGATAGTACGCGAACTTGCACAGACCCAGGAGATCGCCGATGGTCACCAGGTCCTCGCTGAACTTCAGCATCCGGCCCTTGCCTTTCACCCCTCCGGCGATGTCCGCGGCCTCTTTGCTGCCGAAATGCTCCAGGGCTTCCTCAGGCGTCACGATTTCTTCGATGTAGGGATTGGACCGCAGGTGGTCGCTGCCTCGCGTCGAGGTTGCATAGCTCACAGCCCGAACAGGCATGCCCCGTGGATCACCCGCCGTCATCTCCCCGCCTTTGACCTGCATGGCCAGTCGATCGCTACCCTGACCGAACTTTTCCGCAGCCCGTTTGGTCCCCTCGGCAAGGGCATTTGCCAGGTCCCCTTGCCGCAATGCGATACGCCGGGTCAATTCAAGAAAGGCCTCCCCGTTTCCAAAGGCCAGATTGATCCCGTCCGCGTCTTTTTGATTGAGAATGCCCTTCCCAAAGCATTCCATGGCAAAGGCCACCGTATCTCCTGTGCCTTCCACATCAAGACCATAATGGTTGCACAGATTGGACCAGGCGACGACCACTTCCGGGTCTTTGATCCCGCAGGTCAGGGAGCGGGCGATCGCCTCCCATTCCATTTTGGCCTTGATGCCGGCAAACGGACCTGACGAGATGCGGTATTCCCGCCTGCACCGGATGGGACAAGCAATGCAGGCGCCTGCTTTTACCTGGTAGTCCGAGCGCAGAACCTCGGGATCCAGGGACTGCCAGGGGTACTCCCCGTATCGCCAGTTCTCGGCGCCGTGAATCCCGAATTTGACCCGATGCATCATGAACCGGCAGGTGCCGTATTTCGTTGCCGGGCCGCAGTAGGGATCCATGGCGATGGTCTCGAGGTAATCCTTGTATGCGGCCTTCAAGGCCGGAACGTCGGCCACGCCCACATCCCCGGTTCCCACGGTCGCAATGGCCTTGAGGTTCTTTGATCCCATCACGGCTCCAAGGCCGCAACGGGCGCTGACCCCTTTATCCGCACCGTTGTGAAATACCCCGGAGAGACGGACCCTGTTTTCTCCTGCGGGACCGATGGAAACCGTACACAGGTCCTGAATTCCTGTCTCTTCCCGGAGGCGGAGGTGGGTCTGGGAGGTCATGAGACCCCAGAGGCGGCCGGCCTCCCGCACTTCCACCTGAGCGTTCCTGATAAAGAGGTAAACAGGCTTTTCCGCCCTGCCCTGGACGATCAGGGCGTCGTATCCCGCCCTCTTGAGCTCGCCTCCCCACGTGGCCCCTGAGTGGCCGTCTCCATGCATGCCGGTGAGCGGTGAGCGGGCGGTGACCGTTGTCCGGCTTGCGGCAGGCACCCCGGTTCCGTGGAGCGCTCCGGGTGAAAACACGATGCGGCTCTCCGGGTCATAAGGATCGATCTCCGGGGGCACCTCGTCATAGAGGACCTTGGATCCGTAACCCCGGCCGCCGACAAAGCGCTCCGCCTCACGGACAGAAATCTCCTCCACCGCTGTGCGGCCGGACGTCAAGTCGATTCTCAAGCGCTTTCCCGAAAAGCATCTGTTCCTGTTCTTCATGCTTCTCTAGCCCCTGTTCCCGAATTTTTTCATCACCGGTTCTTCACCGCCCGGTCTTAGCCGCAGAGCCTCATCCTCAGCCGCAAGGAGGGTAGCGAATCTCCGGCGGTTGTAATCCGACACACCCAAATCATCAAGAGCCCCGAGTACTCTAGAAGGACAGACGGATACGCACACCGGTTCTTCACCGCCGCACAGATCACATTTGATGGCCTTTTGGGTGACGGGATCGATGGTGATGATTCCATAAGGGCACGCCCCCACACAGGCCTCGCAGCCCGTGCACGCTCCTTCGTCCACCGTCATGATGTCAAGCGTCTTATCATAGACGATCGCTTCAAAACGGCAGGCTTTTTGGCAGGCAGGGTCTTCACACTGCTGGCAGGTGACAGGGAGATCCACTCCGGTGCCCAGTTCTACGACGCGAATTCTGGATCGGTGCGGGTTGAAGGCCCCCTCATGGTGCAACGAGCACCAGAGCTCACAGGAGCGACACCCGCTGCACAAGCCCGTGGCCTCCCAGGGCCGATTGGTGTAAACAATGCGCTTTTTCTTTCCCATGGTCCTCACTCCGGTATTTGCGAATCGAGACAATTGGCCGTCCGGCCGCCTTGTTGGTGAACGGGTAAGCAAAGCTGCAAGGGATGGAGTTTCCCTTCGTGGTAAAGCCTGTCCCGAGGCAGCGAAGAATATCGAACTGCGAACGGAAGATGCTTGTCGGAATTCCTGCAATACGATCCGCTTTGCTAAGTTTCATACAAGGCGCCTCTTAGCCATATCACAGGTTCGAAAATGGATCGACGCAAAACCTTGCGTCTCATCGAAAATCCCGGCCGTAGATTAAGAAGACAAGGGTTCCCATCAGGCCGAATCCAATCTTTCTTCGGGGGAGAGATCCAGGATGAGAGCTTTTCGGGTAGGTTCACCGAACTCCTTGAGTCCTCGAAGAATGAAGGCCGGGATCAGGGTCTCGAAAGAGCGGCAGAAAAGAAGGGCGCGCTTGTAACCGATCCTGTCGCTCAGGTGCCCGCCGGGAAAAGTGTAAAGAGCGCTCAGCAGATTGTCCACGCCGTTCAAGAGCCCTACGGAGAGCGCTCCGCCCCCAAGGGCGATCAGGTAAACCGGAATGCCCTTCAAACCATCCTCTGGCAAGGGAAGGGCAACGGGGGCTCCTGGTCTCCGATCATCCCCGGGGCGCTTTTTTCTTTTCTCTCGTCAAGGGCTTATAGGGCAGCGCCTTCAGCTTCACCGCTGTTTTCATTTGCTCGAACTCGGGGTCTTTATGAACGAGGATCGAATTCAATGTCATGGCTGTGGCAATAATCCAACTGTCATCTTCCTTTTCTCTCTCAGCGCGCCTGTCCTTGATCGACCGCTCTGTGGAACATTTCCCGGAACCCCGGCCTCTGAACGCAGCCACGGGATCCTTCGGCAGGGGCACCACCTTGATCGTATTGCTCTCCACGATCCACTCGACCCTTGATTCGGGCTCTATATGGAACCTCTTTCTTATTTCGGAAGGGATTGAGACCTGACCCCGGGAGGTTACCTTCGCTTTCATAAGTCTCTCCTTTTCTCATACATTTAAATCGTTGCATGATAAATTGAAACTATCTTACTTCGTCTGTTTTGTGAAGTCTCCGCAGCCTTTCCTCCTTACCCATCGCCCTTTCAATGACGTATGAATTTTATGCCGTGCTCGCCTCTCTATCAGTTGTAATTGCCTCGCAAGTCATCTAGAATCTTCGCATGCTTCGGATCGGATCCCTCAGAATCGACAACGGCCTGATCATGGCCCCCATGGCCGGTTACACCCATCTGGCCTTCCGCCTCCTGATCAAACGGCTGGGGGCCGGGCTGGTGATGACGGAGATGGTGAGCGCCATGGGCCTCGCCATGGGTCAAAAAAAAACGATGGAGTACCTCCGGACCCATGGGGATGAAAAACCCCTGGGCGTGCAGATCTTCGGCGCCGATCCCGAGGCCATGGCCAGGGCCAGCATGATCGCTGCCGAGGCCGGAGCGGACCTGATCGATATCAACATGGGGTGCCCTGTGAAGAAGGTCGTCAAGACCGGAGCGGGCGCAGCGCTCCTCCACGACGTGAAGAAAATCGGGGCTGTCGTTTCCACGGTGAGGCGGGCATGTCCCCTGCCTCTCACCGTAAAAATCCGGGCCGGCTGGTCCCCCGAAGAGCCCCGGGCGACCGAGACTGCCCGGGTCATCGAGGATTGCGGCGCCGATGCCGTGACGGTCCACGGCCGGTTCGCCTCCCAGGGTTTTTCCGTCCCTGCGGACTGGACCTGGATCGCCAGGGTGAAAGACGAGGTCAGGATTCCTGTCATCGGAAACGGCGACGTGCTCGATCCTCTGGGCGCGATTCAAATGAAGGCTCAAACGCGGTGCGACGGGGTCATGATCGGCAGGGGCGCGATCCGGAACCCCTGGCTTTTCCAACAGATCATGAGCGTTGCGAGGGGAGAAGCGGTCAGAGACCCGGCCCCGGCTGAACGCAAGGCCATGATCCTTGAGCACTTTCATCTCCTTTCAGGAACCTTGGGGGAGAAAAAAGCCGCCTTTTCCATGAGAGGGTTGCTTCTCTCCTACACGAAAGGTCTCCCCCACAGCAGCCGCTTCAGAGAACAGGTGACGAAAATCAAGGACTCGGCCGCTCTAGCTCAGACCGTAGACGGCTACTTTTCAAGCCTTGAGGAGGCCCCGGGCCTGTGAAAGTTAAGCTCGCCAAGACCGCCGGTTTTTGCATGGGGGTTCGTCGCGCCCTCGAAATGGTGCTTTCCGAGGCCAACAAGAACCAGGGAGCCATTTACACCTACGGCCCCCTCATTCACAACCAACAGGTGATGGACCTCCTCGAGACGAAAAAGGTTTTTGTGTTCAAAGAGGGTAAAGCCGGCGAACAGGGAACCCTCGTGATTCGTGCCCACGGCATTCCGCCCCAGGAACGCAAGCTCCTCAAGGCATCGGGCCTCAAGGTGATCGATGCCACATGCCCCCGGGTGGCAAGGGTTCAAGCCCTCATTCGCTACCACACGGGCAAAGGTTACACGGCCGTGATCGTCGGCGACCGTGACCACGCGGAGGTCATCGGCCTGAAGGGCCACGGCAACGGAAGAGCCCATGTGGTCGGCAACGCGAACGACGTGGATCAGCTTCCCGAGGCTGAAAAAGTGATCGTGGTCGCCCAAACGACCCAGGAAAAACGAACCTTCGATGATGTCGTGGCCGCGGTGAAGCGTCGCTTCCCTGATGCGCTGATCTTCGACACCATTTGCGATGCCACCCGAAACAGACAGGACGAAGTGCGCGCCCTGGCTCCCCACGTAGACGCCGTTGTGGTGGTAGGGGGATATCACAGCGGCAACACCCGTCGTCTGGCCCAGGTGGCCCAATCCACCGGGCTTCCTGTCTTCCACGTGGAAACGGCCGAGGAATTGGACAAGGAGCGGCTGGCATCCATGGAGGTCGTGGGCGTGACGGCCGGGGCTTCCACGCCCAACTGGATGATCCGCAAGGTGGTCCATGAGATCGAGACCCTTCGAAGCAGAAAAGAAGGGAGGATGGGGAGGTGGATCTGGACCGTTTCCAAATTCCTTTTTCGAAGCAACCTGGTTGTTGCCTTCGGAGCCTTCTCCCTATGCCATGCCGGGACCATCCTCGCCGGGGGACAACCCGACCTTTTGCACCCCAGCCTTGCCTTTTTCTATGTATATGCCATGCACGTCATGAATCGCCTCCTTGACAAAGGCGCCAGCACCTATAACGATCCTGAAAGGGCGCATTTTTACACCAGGTATCGTCTGCCCTTGGCTTTTTCGGGAATCCTGTCCATGGCCGGGGCGCTCATCCTCGCCGGCTTTCTCGGCTTGAAATCCTTGGCTGCCATGGCCGGTCTTCTTCTCGTAGGCTCCATTTACAGCCTTCCCATCGTACCGCCGAGCCGAAGGAGCCTGTGGCGTTACTCCAAGATCAAGGATATTCCGGGATCCAAAACCCTGTCTCAGGCCCTTGCCTGGGGGGCCGTCATCGCCCTCTTGCCCCTTCTTGACCATTTCCCATCGGCCTGGGCTCCCTCGATGATCGCTTTCCTCTTTGTTTTTTCCGTGGTCTATGTGCGTTCGGCCCTCTTTGACATCTTTCAAGTCCAGGGCGACCTGATCGTCGGGGTTGAAACCCTTCCTCTCACCCTGGGAGAAAGGAGGACTCTTTTTCTTCTCCGGGGCGTGATCCTCGGAGGCGCCGTCATTGTTGCAGCGTCGGCCTTGTTCGGCGTCACATCTTCCTTCTCCTACCTCCTGCTCCTGTGCTACGGGACCCTCATTCTCAGCCTTCTCACCCACGAGAAACAGTGGCTTCATCCAGGGACTTCGCTCGAGGCCCTGGTTGAGAGCAACCTCTTTTTCGCAGGCCTTCTCGGCCTTGTCTGGCTGTGGCTGAAGTAAGCGTCATCATCCCCACCTACAACCGCGCACAAAAGGTCGCGAGGGCCGTCACATCGGTTCTCTATCAGACCTACACCGATTATGAATTGATCGTGGTGGACGACGGTTCCTTGGATCACACGGCCGACACCCTGTCGCTTTTCCATCCGCGCCTCACCCTGCTTGTTCATGGAGAAAACAGGGGGGTATCGGCTGCAAGAAACACAGGCATCATGGCCTCTCGCGGCCCTCTTATCGCCTTCCTGGATTCCGACGATTACTGGCTCCCGGACAAGCTGGCGGTGCAGGCGGCCTTCTTCAAAGCCCATCCAAAAGCCATGGCCTGTCAGACGCAAGAAATCTGGATCAGAAAAGGCCTTCGCGTCAACCCGAAAAAAAAACATCTCAAGCCCTCGGGAAGCATTTTCGTTCCTTCCCTCAAACTCTGCCTCGTGAGTCCCTCGGCCGTCATGGTGCGGCGTTCCCTGCTCGATGAGGTGGGCCTCTTCGATGAAGCGCTCCCGGTCTGCGAGGATTATGACCTCTGGTTGAGAGTCTCCTGCAGGCACCCTGTCCACCTCCTCCCTGAAGCATTGGTGATCAAGGAAGGCGGGGCCCCGGACCAGCTCTCAAAGAGCCGAACCGGCATGGACCGTTTCAGAATTCATTCCTTGGTCAAGCTCATCGGAAGCGGACGCCTCAGCCCCCTGCAAAGGGATGCTGCACTGTCTGAACTCAGGACGAAATGCGAGGTCTACGGCAAAGGCTGCTTGAAGCGGGGAAAAAAGGAAGAGGGGGAGCATTATCTCCGGCTCCCCCTCGAGCTGCTAATAAAACACCCAAATAATGACATATAACAGATACTAATATAATTACATTATGCGTCTATGATCTATAAAAATAATTACTTAGGTATATTTTCGCTTCCACCTATGAAATCTGCCGAGGCAGATTTCATGATTTCATAAGGATCTCCACCACCCGCTCCACCATATGGGGCAGAGGATCGGGGGAAACACCCACCACGGTCACCCTCTCCTGAGTGAGGGGAATCAGGATCTTTTGCGCACCGCTCGCGCTGACGGCCTCCGCCATCTTGGGTGTCACCTCACCCATCATGGCATGGGGCATCAGAATGGCCAGGGGTCCGATAATGACGTCCGCCTTGGGGCTTGTCTGAACAATCGCGTTCTCCCCCGTTGCTCCCCGGTTGGCGCCCGCCTTCATCATTCGGGCCGTGGCCGTGGCGTTGGTGCCCAGCGCATAGACGTCCATTTGCCCGCCTGCCGACGCTCTGAGGGCCTTGATCACCGTCGATCCGATCCCTCCCCCCTGTCCATCCATGACCATGACGATCATCGGTCCACCCGCCTTGAATTCAGCTCGCTTCGCTCACCATGGGAACCATGGAAAACCGCAATGATGGAGTAAACGGCACGATTCCAACGGCTGACATCTATTTGCCCACGTGTATTGATAAAATCTCCGAAGCGGATTTCATGTGAGCATCTCGAGAAGGCGATCCAGCTCGTCGTCGGAATAGAAAAAAATGCTGATCCGGCCCTGTTTGCCCCGCCTCGCGATTTCGACCTTGGTTCCCAGGGACCTTTTGAGATTCTCCTCCAGAGATTGAATGTAGGAATCCCTCTGGATCGCCCTTTTTCCGGACCCGCGCTGGTTCTCTTTCTTTTTTACGAGGATCTCCGTCTGGCGAACGGAGAGCGCCTTCTTGAGGATTTCATCCCTCACCTCCAGTTGGAGTTCTCTGCTTTTCAAACCCGCCAGGGCCCGAGCGTGCCCCATGGTGAGCCGCTCTTCCACCACATCCTGCTGGATGACTCTCGGAAGCTTGAGAAGTCTCAGCGTGTTGGTAATCGTGGCCCTTTCCTTACCCAACCGCTTCGCCAGTTCTTCCTGCGTGATCTCCGTGTCTTCCAGCAGTCGCTGATAAGCGAGCGCCTCTTCAATGGGGTTGAGGTCTTTGCGGTGCAGGTTCTCGATCAGGGCCAGCTCGAGGGACTCTACGGGGGAGCTCTCCCGGACCACCACGGGGACCCTTTCCAACCCGGCTTTTTGGGCGGCTCTCCACCGCCTCTCTCCGGCGATGAGCCGGTAGCCTTTTTCCGTTTTGCTCACCAGCAGCGGCGTGAGAATGCCTTTTTCTCTGACCGAGGCGACGAGCTCTTCCAGCTCGTCGCCTCCGAAGGTCTTTCGAGGCTGAAAAGGGTTCGGCTCGATCGCCTCTACCGGGCACTGAAAAAATGCGCCGGCCCCGGCAAGGTCTTCCGCTTCCGGGATGAGGGCGGACAATCCTTTCCCCAACGCTTTTCGGCTAACCATGGACCTCAGCTCCTCTTTGGATCAGCTCTCTGGCCAGGGCCAGGTAACTCTGGGCGCCGGTCGAGCGCACGTCGTAAAGAAGGGCGGGCTTTCCGTAGCTCGGGGCTTCACTCAACCGGACATTCCTAGGGATCACGGTGTGGAAAACAGCCTCACTAAAGTGCTGTCGAACCTCCTCGGCCACCTGCAAAGAAAGGTTGTTCCTTGAATCATACATGGTCAGGACAATGCCGGCCAGTTCCAGGGAAGGATTCAGACTCCGCTTCACAGCCCTGACGGTCTTCAGAAGCTGGCTCAGTCCCTCCAAGGCATAGTACTCGCACTGAAGGGGAACGAGCACCCCGTCCGAGGCCGTCAGGGCATTCAGGGTCAGGAACCCGAGGGACGGCGGACAATCGATGAAGACATAGTCATACTTGTCTTTGACGGGAGCCAGCTTTTTGCGAAGCCGATACTCCCGTTCCTCCATGCCCACCATTTCCACCTCCGCCCCGATAAGGTCCGAATTGGCCCCGATGACAAAGAACCCGGAAAGGGGCGTCGCGATCACAGCCTCGTCAGCCTCCACAGCGCCCATCATGACCTCGTAGACCCCATGTCCCAACCGGCTCCGGTCCAATCCAAGTCCGGTGGTGGCGTTGCCCTGGGGATCGCAATCGACGAGAAGGCAAGATTTTTCGGCCGCGGCAAGGGACGCGGCAAGATTCACGGCGGTGGTCGTCTTCCCTACGCCTCCCTTCTGATTGGCTATGGCAATGATCGAGCCCATGAACCGCAGTTCCACCTCCCCAACACAACCCCACGCAATCCGCCTGGGGCGGGTTTCATTTCAGTGGATAGCACACGCAGGAAAAATAGGGAAGGCAAAAGGATGTTTCACGTGGAACATTGCTTGTTTTTTCCGTATTTTCGATGCGTTAAACCCTATCGACCCTTCAAAACGGCACTCCTGGTCCCTCCGGGCTTAAAGCCGGGGGGTTTTGGAGACTCTCGATCGGTGAAGTCCTGAACATGGCTGCGCCCGGGGCAGATCGATGTCAAGGTTTCCCGGGCAGGGACGGCCATTCCCCGAAAGGCAATATCTCAAAAGAAGTTCTCTTGTAGATCGCAGCGGATCGATCTTCGAGGGTTTGCTCCACCAAAGGGCGGCAGTCCGGCAGCCCGCCAAAATATCAGTATAATCAGCATGTTAAGTCACGTGAAGGGATGCCTCGATGAGGCGGTCGAGAAGCCGGGAAAAGGACATGCCTGCCGCATTGGCAGCGAGGGGAACCAGGCTCGTCTCGGTCATGCCCGGGATCGTATTGGTTTCCAGAAGGTAGACCCTGTCCTCGTGGATGATCATGTCCGTTCGGCTCCACACCTTGCAGCGCAAGGCGAGGTGCGCTTTTTTCGCCGCACACTGGGCCTCGTCCGTGAGTGCCGGAGAGATTCTCGCCGGGCAGATTTCATGGGTGGCCCCGGGCGTGTATTTTGCCCGGTAATCAAAAAACGCGTATTCGGGAGTGGGCACAATTTCGATGAGCGGAAGGGCCTCGAGAACGCGGGTACCGAGCACGCAGCAGGTGACTTCCGTACCTCGAAGGAAGCGCTCCACCAGAACTTCCTCATCAAGCTCAAAGGCTCGATCCAACCCCCTGTCCAGCTCCTCTTTGCCATGACAAATGGCTACACCAAGACTGGACCCCTCCGACACGGGTTTGACGACCGCAGAAGGACCCAATCTCTCCAGGATCTCCTCCACGGAAGCGCCATGCCTTGCCGTGAGGTGAACATGATCAATCACGTGAAGCCCCGCCCTTTCATACACGTCCTTTGCCACCTTCTTGTTCATCGCCATCGCGCTTGCAAGCACGCCGGAGCCCACATAAGGAATTCGCAGGAGATCCAGGAAGCCCTGGATGGAACCGTCTTCCCCGTACCTTCCGTGAAGCAGCACAAAGGCCAGGTCGATCGCTTCCCGGTCATGAAGGAGAGCGGCGAGCCCGTCCTTTGGATCATACCTCGTCACGGCGTATTTGTTTGGGTCGAGAGCCCTTTGTACGGCGTCACCACTTTTGAGGGAGACCTCCCTTTCTCCCGAGAGGCCTCCGGCGATCAGCGCTAGTCTCAATTTTTTCATGACAAAAATCATAGCCTCCCCCTTGGGGGGAAGACAAGGAGAAATTCAAAAATGAAATCTGCCGGCGCCGGATTCCATGGAGACCTAAACCCTTTGATGGGGCGGCGGAAGCGCCTCCCGGTCGAAAAAACGAGGTACAGGGAAAAGAAAACAAACAAAAAACCGCAAAAAGAAAAGAAATCGAAAGATCGATAAATGTGGATACATTTATACACCACCCTGGAATGGGCGCGAAGCCTCTGAATTGAGGGATAAATTGCCCGCGAATCCATCCCGCTCTTCTGGCTGGACCTTGTGGACTCCCTCATATATTCATAGGTATTTTCAATGGCTTAATGATTGTCAGGAATGGAAGGCTCGCTAAATCATCGCCGGGTATCATCACCGTTGACAGTGATCCGCCCTCTTCAGTAGAAGGCATCCTGGAGTCGAGGTCGGGTTTCTTGCGGTAACTCTTTTTCGAATTCGAGGCGACCATGACAAAAATTTGGGAAGAGCTGAAAGGCCGACTGAGAGAAAAGCTCCCTGACAAGAGCTTTTCTCTCTGGATCGATCCCCTTCACCTCCTGGAAGAAAAAGAGGATACCTTGGTTGTTGGGTGCCCAAACAAGTTCTCCCTAAATTGGATCACCGAGAACTATGTCGGCCTGATCCATGAGAACCTCAACACCCACGGTCGCGGAAATTATCGCCTCGACCTGAAAGTCCAGGCTCCGCGCAAAATCACGGCTCCCCCCGGCCTGCTCGCTGAATCCAAGCAGATGGCACTCATCAACGTACCGGGGAATGGCAAAAGCGGGTTCCGCAGCCTCAATAAGGATTTCACCTTTGAACGGTTCGTGGTCGGCAAATGCAACGAATTCGCCTATTCCGCCTCAAAGGCCTTGGCCTTGAACGGTTCGATGCCCTACTCTTCCCTCTTCATTCTTGCAAAAACAGGGCTTGGGAAAAGCCATCTTTCCCAGGCCATGGCCCATGCAATCCTCCAGAGCGAACCCGCGCAGAGAGTATACTACATCACGGCTGAGGATTTCGTGAACGAGATGATCTTCGCCCTGCGGACCAACCGCATCGACGAGTTCAAAAACAAATACCGCCGTGCATGCGACGTCCTCCTTCTGGAAGAAGTCCACTTCCTGAGCGGCAAAGAAAAAACCCAGCTCGAACTCAGCTATACCCTCGACGCCCTGGGGGACGAACGAAAAAGAATCATATTCACCAGCTCTTTGCTCCCCAGGGACATCCCCAATCTGACCAAGGAACTCTCCTCTCGCCTGACCTCCGGCATTATTACCACGCTGGAAAAGCCGGACTACCAAACACGCACCAAGATCCTTGAGCGCAAATCGCTGGAGCAAGGCATCCTTCTTTCCGACGAGATCATGGATTTGCTCGCCAGAGAATTGACCGGGGATGTCCGGCAAATGGAAAGCGCTCTGAGGTGCCTGAAGGCCAAGTCGGAACTGCTCAAAGCCAAGATCGACGGGGATTTGGCAAGGGAGGTGCTTCAATGCCATCTGCCCTCCCAGGGTTCTATCACCGGAGAGGACATCAAAAGGGTGGTGTGCCAGTATTTCAAGGTGGACGCTCAAATGCTGGAGTCCAAGTCGAGGAAAAAGATTCATGCTTTCCCAAGAAACATCTATGTGTACCTCTGCCGGCAACTCACCGACTTGACCGTGGAGGAAATCGGTCGATCCCTGAACCGCAATCACTCCACCATCCTCTATGCCTCCGAGGTCATCGAACACAAAATCAAGGTGGACAAAAAGGTCAAACACCAAGTCGACTTCCTCAGCCAGAAGCTGAGGGACGGGAAGAAATGATTCCCCGCGAACCCTATCCCCTCAAAAACCTGATATTGAAGGCCCTTGTCTTTTGTGCCGCTCTGCTCCTGGCCGATGCTCTTCTTGTCGCGGCAACCTCTCTGTGGGTCGGTTTCGCTCAACAGGAGCGGCAAGGCTTTTGGATGCCCATCTTCGCAGGCAGTCTGCTCGCTGCGCTGGCTGTTTGGCTGTTCATTCGCTTTGTCAAAGCGGTTCGCAAAGCCTTGAATCGTTCCGACATCCTGAGCTCCTAGTGCCGTCATTCGAATTTGTTTCGAGTTTCGATATTCGAATTTCGGATTTGCACGGAGTTGCCGTCTTCATAGCTGAAGATCTTACTGTATGCCCGTTTGAGGCGGAGCTTCGCTACGCCTTCTCTTTGTAGAAGTGGCTCAGCTCCAGCTCTTCTTTGGGGGAAAGGTTGAACCTCATGGCCGCCTCCTGGACCAGCTTCTTGATGGGTTTTTTCTCGTCCTCCATTCTCTCGCCGGAAATCCACCTGACGGCTTGCCTGACCCTTTCCCCTTTCGGCATAATCGTCGCCATGTTCTCCTCCTTCATGTTAGCCGCGCTCAGTAGCATTTCAGCTTTTTGAAAAGCCGAAGAGCCGTTGAGCATGGGGGTCCCTCTCAAAACTGAAAACGAAGAGAATCCGGGATAGAGCCTGCAAACGCCCGGTAGCAAAGGCGGGCGGAGAGTCTTCCCAGGCGCTTCGAGCGCCGATTCTGCATGGACCGACACCGGAAAGTCTCCGCCCGCCTCACCGGTTGCCTTACGCTGAACACGGTGGTGTGGCGTCTTCGTTGTTCAGTTTTGAGAGGGACCCCCATGCCTGGCACCCGGCAACGATGATTTCAAAAAGCTAAAATGCTGCAGCGGTCATTTTTCCTGAAGTCCCTGGATTTTTCCACCCAAATGTTACCTTGCCGAGTTTTTCTCAAGAGGATTGCCCTCTGGGGAAGGATCGCCTATAGTCCAAGAACCATGAATAACCAACGCTTGAAGCTGCTCATTGTCGTCTTCATGCTCCTCGGTCTTCCGCTCCTCGGCGTTTATCTCGGCGGAAAACCCCTCTCTCCCTATTTCGAATTCCCTCCCCGGACCATGCACGTGATTCATGCGCCTTTTTCCTGGATTGCTTTCATCTCTTACAGCATTTTCATTGCGGCTGCTGCCGGTCCTTTCCTTCTGCGTTTGCTTCCTTATGGGTTTCCCACTTCCACCCCCTTCGACTCCGCCGGGCTCCGCCCAGGACGACCCCTTGACGACTCCCCCTCCTTGGACGCCCCATCCCAAGCGAGAACCCAAGGCCCCAGTCGGGGTGCTGATTCGAGGGGTCGTTTTCCGTGGTGGGGATGGTTTGGTGTCGTTCTCGGATCCGCCGCCTGGATCCTGGCCTGGACCCGTTTTTCCTGGTTTCGTCTTTTTCAGGCCCACACCTTCACGCCGCTGTGGTTGGCCTACATTCTCACCGTAAATGCTTTGACCTTCCGCAGAACAGGACGGTGCCTGCTCCTTGACCGGACCTCCCGCTTTTTTCTGCTCTTCCCCCTTAGTGCGGTCTTCTGGTGGTCCTTTGAGTATTTGAACCGTTTCGTTCAGAACTGGCAGTACGCGGGGGTTCAGTTCGGACCCGGCGAATACATCCTCTACGCCACCCTTTCCTTTTCAACCGTGCTCCCTGCCGTGATGAGCACCCGGGAGTTTATTCTTTCCTTTGCGTTTATCCAGAGCCGATATCGCGCCTTTCTTCACGTTCGGCTGTCCCATCCGCCCTGGTGGGGGGCCTTCATCCTCTGTGCAGCCGCAGCAGGGCTCGCCGGCCTCGGCATCTGGCCCGACCATCTCTTTGCCCTCCTCTGGGTTTCCCCGCTCCTCATCCTCGTCTCCTTTCAGGCCATGAACAAAGAGGCCACGATTTTCTCGCCTCTTGTCCGCGGAGACTGGACCGGCGTCCTTGCTTCCGCCTTGGCCGCCCTGATGTGCGGGTTTTTCTGGGAGATGTGGAATTCCTGGAGCCTCGCCAAGTGGACCTACCAGGTCCCCTTCGTTCAGCGTTTCGAGGTTTTCGAGATGCCGATCCTGGGCTATGCAGGGTATCTCCCCTTCGGGCTGGAATGCGCGGTCATTTCTGAGCTGATTCTCAAGGACATGAAATCTGCTCCCGCAGATTTCATAGAGCGTCCTGTTGGGGCTTCAATTCCATGAAAGGCGGGGGCGAGGTGCGCGGGGGATTTTATTCGGTTTCCTCGGCTTTGCCGCCCTCCGCCCAGCGGCCGTGCCTGACGATCTCTCCCTCGATGAGGTAGATCACTTCTTCCGCGATGTTGGTGGAGTGATCGGCCAGTCGCTCCAGATGCCTTGAAATCGTGTACAGGTTGATGAGGTATCCCGAGGCATCCGGCTTTTGAGCCATTAAGTCTTTGATCTTGTCATAGATTTCCCGGTGCATGTGGTCCACCTCGTCATCCATGGTGAGCACTTTGAAAGCCAGGTCGATGTCCATGTTGACGAGGGAATCCAAACTCATCCGGAGCATGGAGGCGGCCTTTTCGGCCATGACGGCATAGTCGAAGGAAAGCTGCAGCCTTTGCCGCCTGGCGATGTTCCGGACCCGCATCGCAATGTTCACCGCTTCGTCTCCGATTCTTTCCAGGTCATTGTTAATCTTGATGGCGGCAACAAGGAACCGAAGGTCCACGGCCACAGGCTGGTGAAGGGCCAGAATCTTGAGGCACTCCTCCTCCACCTCGATTTCGAGTTCATCGATCTCGTAGTCTTTCCTGATGATCTCCTGAGCCAGTTCCGCATCCCAGTTCTCAATCGCCTTGATGGCCATTCTCACCCTTTCCTCCACCAGGGCTCCCAGGAAAAGAATCCGCTTCTTGATCTTCTCCAATTCCTTCTGCAATCGCTTGGGCATCCCCTTCCCCCTTTCTTTTATCCGAAGCGGCCCGTGATGTAATCCTCGGTCCGCTTAAGCCTGGGTCGAGTGAAAATCGTATCGGTCACTCCCACCTCCACCACCCTGCCGAGGTAAAGAAAGGCGGTGTTGTCAGAGACCCTGGCCGCCTGCTGCATGTTGTGGGTCACGATGATGATCGTGTAGCGGCCCTTGAGCTCGTTGATCAAATCTTCTATCTTCTGGGTGGCCAAAGGGTCCAGGGCGGAACACGGCTCATCCATGAGGAGCACATCGGGGTCCCCTGCGATGGCCCGGGCAATGCAGAGGCGTTGCTGCTGGCCCCCTGAAAGACCCAAGGCGCTGTCCTTTAACCGGTCCTTCACTTCCTCCCACAGCGCCGCCCCCTTCAAAGCCCTCTCCATGGTCTCGTCGAGGATACGCCGGTCTCGAATATGATCCACCTTCAACGGGTAGGTGACATTGTCCGCAATCGACATGGGAAAAGGATTGGGTTTCTGAAAGACCATGCCCATCTTTTTCCTGAGGCCGATCACATCAACATTGGGGTTGTAGATGTTCTCCCCTTCGAAAAGGATTCGCCCTGTCACGCGCAAGCCGTCGATGAGATCATTCATGCGGTTGAGGGATCGCAGGAGGGTCGACTTCCCGCATCCGGAAGGCCCGATGAGAGCCGTCACAAGCCCCCTCTCAACGCCCAGGGTGTTGCTGAAGAGGGCCTGGGTGTCGCCGTACCACAGGGAAAATTGCCCGATCTCGATGATCGTCCCGCTCGGACCCTTTTGGGGATGGTAGACGGTCTCACCATACTCGGGATAAGCTTCCATCAATTCTTCCTTCTTAAAAATGCCCGGCGGAATACTTTCTTTTCAGCCGGTTTCGAATATAAACGGCCGTGGCGTTCATCACCGCAACCAGGGTAATCAACAGCAGGGTGGTGACAAACACCATGGGCTTGCCCGCCTCGGCATTGCGGGACTGAAACCCCACGTCGAAAATGTGAAACCCCAGGTGCATGAAACTCCGCTCCAGGTGCACATAGGGAAAAAAGCCGTCAATGGGAAGGGCCGGAGCCAGCTTGACCACACCCACCAGCATGAGAGGAGCCACCTCGCCCGCCCCTCGTGCCATGGCCAGGATGAGCCCGGTCATGATTCCGGGCATGGCCTTGGGCAGGACGATATTCCGGATGGTCTGCCACTTGGAGGCGCCGCAGGCCAGGGACCCTTCACGCATGGACTGGGGAACGGCTGCGAGCGCTTCTTCGGTCGAAACAATGACGACGGGAACCGTGAGGAGGGCCAGGGTCAGGGAGGCCCAGAGCACTCCGCCGGTCCCGAAGGTAGGATTAGGCAGCCGCTCGGCAAAAAACAACTCGTCGATGCCGGCGCCGACCATGTAGGCGAAGAATCCCAGGCCGAAAACCCCGTAAACAATGGACGGCACGCCGGCAAGGTTATTGACGCAAATGCGCACCGCGGAAACCATTCGGCCTTGCTTTGCGTACTCGCGAAGATACAGGGCGGCCATCACGCCGAAAGGGGCCACGGCCACGGCGAGCAGCACGGTCATGACAAAGGTGCCGAAGATGGCCGGCATGACTCCCCCTTCCGTGTTGGCTTCCCGGGGCTCATCCGTCAAGAACTCAAGCCACCTCGAAACATAGATCCCCCACTTCTGCAAAAAGCTGAGATCATTGGCCGGGTAAAACCGGACGATATCAGAAAGGAGCAGTTCCTTTTCCGTGGATCGGACATCCTTGAGAATGATCCGGTACTGGCTGTTTTCCTTTTTGATGGAATCAGCCTCCTTCTGCAGGAGCCCGTACCTGGTTTGAAGCCTCTCGGACTTTTGCCGAAAGCGCTCCTGGGCTTTTTTGAAAGCCTCGCCGTCCTTGCCCTCCTCCATCTCCACTTTGCGCAGAGCCAGCCTTTCCCTTTCCAGGGCATGGTTGATTGCGGCGATCCTGTTGCGCTCGATGTCCCGGATCCGCTCCCGCCGGGCCACGGCTGCGGCCTGCTCCTCTTCAATCCGCTCAAGTCCGACCTCGCCCGCCTCCACGCTCCGACCCTTGAACACCACGGAATCGATGGTCCCGATAAAGGGGCCCCACTCAATGCGCTCGATGAAAAAGACGTCTTTGGGCAAGGCCCGGCTCTTAACCTTATGAGCCGACACCCATTGGAAGTCCTCGTTGTAGAGATCGAAATTCCCCGTCCGGTACAGGGTCCGTTCCACGTACCCTCCGTTGCGCTCTGCCTCGGCACGGGCTTCTTCATCCATGCCGTTCATTTCCTGAATCGCCGGCCTGTAGATCTCGGAGCGGAAAGACTCTCCTGCAACAACCCGCCCGTCCTTGAGCGTCAAAACATGGACCGGCTTGGGATAAAAGGTGGTCACGCCGTTCCATACCACGAGCACGAGGAACCCGAAGATCATCAAGAGCCCCAGGCCCAGAGCCCCTCCCATACCCCAGAGAAAAGGCTCTCCCCTTGCGGAAAGGTCTGATCCTGTGTCTTTGCTTGGGCCTGGGGCCCGGTTCTTGACAGCCCCTCGCTGATCATCGTCTACGACGGGATGCTGTCCAACCTGGTCAGGCTGATGGGACGGAGCTTCCAAAACTCACTCCTTCGTAAAATTTTAGCTTTTTGAAAAACTTACAGGCGTCGAGCATGGGGGTCCCTCTTAAAACTGAACAACGAAGACGCCACACCACCGTGTTCAGCGTAAGGCAACCGGTGAGGCGGGCGGAGACTTTCCGGTGTCGGTCCATGCAGGATCGGCCCTCGAAGGGCCTCGGAAAACTCGCCGCCCGCCTTTGCTACCGGGCGTTGGCATGCTTTATCCTGGATTCCCTTCGTTTTCAGTTTTAAGAGGGACCCCCATGCCCCTGGCACCAGAGACCATGATTTCAAAAAGCTGAAATGTCACGCTCCTTCAAAGTTGCAATGCTTTCTTGCGAAATCGCAAGCGCACGATCTCGGCAAAGGTGTTGATGACGAAGGTCATGCCGAATAGAACCAGACCCGACAGGAACAGGATCCGGTAAAGGGTTCCATCCTTGACCGCTTCCGGGAGCTCCACGGCAATGGTTGCGGAAAGGGCTCTCAGGCCGTTGAAAATATTCCAGTCGATGATCGGGGTATTGCCTGCCGCCATGACCACGATCATGGTTTCGCCCACCGCGCGGCCCATGCCGATCATGATTGCGGAAAAAACCCCGCTGATCGCCGTGGGCAGGACCACGTAGATCGCGGTCTGCCAAGGGGTGGCTCCACAACCGAGGCTGGCCGCGCGGAGGTGTTCCGGAACGGCATTGAGGGCATCTTCCGCAATGGTGTAAATGATCGGAATGACCGCAAAGCCCATGGCAAAACCGACGATCAACGTGTTGCGCTGCACATAGGTTCCCACGAAGCTGCCCCGGGGGTCTACCCCCAGCCATGCAAGCAGCTTTGCCGCACCAAGAGACAGGATGAAGGCGGCCCCCAGGGTCCCGACCCAACGGCCTATGTCCAGGACCGCGGCCTGATAGCGGTGCAGGCGGGTCATGGCTTGAGCCAGAGCACGGCCCCAGAAGCGGGTCACCGCGGCCATGACCAGAACAAAGGACAGGGGGAGACTCAGCAGCAGGAGGAAAGGCTCCGGCCCGCCCACGTCCCTGTTCAGCCACGCCTTGAGATCGCCGCCGAAAAAGACACGCTCGAACCAGGGCCCCCCTTTCAGGCTCAGCGCGATGCCCGCCATGACTATGAACAGGATGGCGCTGAATTTGGGGATTCCCTGCAGGCGCACGGCCAGGCGCAGGGGCAGCAACTGCCACAGGTAGGCGGCCATGATGAGCGATAAGGGCACCCCCAGAAAGCCAATGAGGATCGCCCCAAGCCATGTCTCAACCACAGGAGCCATCACCAGGGCCGCCACGAATCCTAGAACCACGGAAGGAAGGGAGGCCATCATTTCCATGGTCGGTTTTACCAAGGACCGGACCTTGTAGTGAACGAACTCCGAGGTGTAGATGGCGCCCAGGATGGCGATGGGGATCGCGAAAAGCAGGGAGTAGAAGGCCGCTTTCACGGTCCCGAAGATCAGGGGAATCAACGAGAGCTTGGGTTCGTAATCCTCGGTCGCCGCAGAGGATTGCCACGTGTAGGTCGGCTCCGGGTACCCTTCGTACCACACCTTCCTGAAGAGGGTGGTAAAGGAGGTCTCCGGATGGGGAACGCTGAACTCCCACATCCGGACCCCGCCGTCCTGCTGCAACGCCAGGACCCCGTCCATCCGGGGTGCGAGGAGAATCCTTCCCTGCTCCGCCTTCACGCTGCCGGGTGGAAACCGGACCTGCACTTTCTGGCTGGTCGCATGAAGCACGCGGACCGCGCCGTCCACGTCAACGACCGCGAAGGTCTTCCCGAGCTGGGCGTGGCTGAAAAGGAGCGGAGCGGCCTTCAGAGGCCCCATTTCTCTGGCAAGCTGCAGCAGCTTGCCGTCCGGTGTCTCCGCATGCTTGCGCTCCAACAGGAAGTAAATGTTGAGCGACCCGTCCGAACCGCCCGCCACAATGGACTCTCCCCCGAGCAGGAAAGAGAGGAAATTCAACCGGGCGCCTGGGGGCAGCAATTCCGCTTCTTCAGCCAGAACCGGGGCGTTGAAATCCGTAATGTCGTACCGATAGACCTTCCCTGATCGGTCGGCTACGAAAACCTGATCCCCCTTGTCTCTGAGAAGCAGGGAGTGGAGGGTGACCGTTTCGGGAAGGGGCGGAAGATGGCTTCGCCCCACGACACTGCGCCTCTGTCCTGTGAGGAGATTCACTTTCGATGAGACCGAGCTGATCGTGGCCTGTCCGGCCTCGTCATAGGCAACCAGAACCTTGCGCTGCCGTTCCGCCTGGCCGCTTACGCGGTAGTCCAGGGCAATGATGGCTTTTCCGGCATCGGAAGCCTCGATCTCGTCTTCCATCCGGAGTTCGAAGGTTATCTTGCGGAACTGGTTCCCGGGAATCCTGGAAAAAATTGACAACCCGTCCGTCCAATCCCGGTCATCCAGCTTTCGCAGGCCTTTGGGCAAACCGTCCGGAGGAAGAATTTCGGAGACATACCCCAGGGCGGCAAAGCGAACCTTTCCGTTGGAAAAACCGAAAGCCCAGCGGTCCCGTTCCATGGTGGAGGCTACAGCCGTGATGGCGCTCTCTCCGAACCCGAGCGCCGGAGGGGTCAGCTCGAAACCCGTCTTGGCGTGGAAAAGACGGGCTTTCCCTGTTTTCGCCAGGACGAAGGCTATGGATTTGTATTCATCCAGGGCCAGGGCCCAGGGAATGCCGGGAGGGGGATCCACGGCGAACTCGTGCGAGGCGGTGACCTTGCCCCTCTGGAATAGAGGCAGCGTTTCCGCGACGAGGAAGGCCAGGATACCGAGAACAGCCAGGATCACGAAAATCCCTCCGATCGTGATGACACGGTCGGCGAGGGCATCCGCGATGACCACGGTGCGTCGAACCTTCTTCTCCCTCTTCAGGGGCTTGGGACGGCTGTTCGTCTGCGATGAATGATTTGACACCATGATCCGTCATCCGATCGTCCCTTAAAGGAGATGGGGCGGAACCTGCATCACCCAGGCCCCGCCCTCTCCCTTTTTATTCCGCCTCTTCTAAGTATGGCGGAATCGAGACGGACTGCTTTCTACTTGATGCCGAGGGCTTTCATGTCGCTCTGGGCGATGTCGGTGGATACGGGATAGAATCCGTCCTTGATCACGGAAAGCTGGCCGCTTTTCGAAAACACGTATTTGATAAATTCGCTTCGCAATGGATCCATGGCCTGGTTAGGATTCTGGTTCATATAAACATAAAGGAAGCGGGCCAGGGGATAATCCCCGCTGTAGGCGTTTGTCGCATTGGCGTCATAACACGTCTGCCCATCCTCCAGGGCAAGAGGAACCGTCCGCACATCGGCTGTCTTGTAACCCACACCGGAATAACCGATCGCATACTTGTCGGAAGCCACGCCCTGGACCACGGCGGAAGATCCCGGCTGCTCCTTGACGCCGTCCTTGTAGTCTCCCTTGAAAAGGGCCACTTCCTTGAAGTAACCGTAGGTGCCCGAGGCTGAATTACGACCGTACAGGGAAATGGGTTTGTTCGCCCAATCGCCGGTCAGACCGAGGTCTCCCCAGGTTGTGATATCCTTGGAAAGGCCGCCCTTGCGGGTCTTGGAGAAAATAGCATCCACCTGTTTGAGGGTCAAGCATTTGACGGGGTTGTCCTTGTGAACGAACACGGCCAAAGCGTCCACCGCGACTCTGGCCCGGGACGGCTTGTACCCGAACTTCTTTTCAAAGTCCGCCTCTTCCTTGGCTTTCATTTCCCGCGACATGGGTCCGAACTGGGCAGTCCCCTCGATCAGGGCGGGAGGCGCCGTGGATGAGCCTTTTCCTTCAATCTCGATTTGCACGCTGGGATACTTGGATCGGAACCCCTCGGACCAGAAGGTCATGAGGTTGTTCAGGGTGTCGGAGCCGATGGACTTCATTTTGCCTGAAATTCCACTCACGCTCTTGTAGTCGTGGAGCTTGGGATCCACGTCCAGGGCCAAGGCCGGCAAGGCTGTAAGCGCAACCAAGCCAGAAAGCAATACCGTCATTCCAAATCTCTTCATTTCTCTACCTCCTTATAATGTTTGCTCAGAAACCTTCGTTTCACTCGATTGGTGAGCAATCTAAGGGCCGTTTGTTAGGACAAGGTTAGGGATTTGTTAGCGTTCAAATAGGTTTGACGGTTTTGGAGGGATGGAATCTAATCGCTCTTGGGCAGGTGGATGGAAAAGGTGCTGCCTTTCCCCGGTTGGCTCTCGACCGAAACGCTCCCGCCGTGGGCCTGGACGATGTGCTTGACGATGGCAAGACCCAGCCCTGTGCCGCCCAGTCTCCTGCTTCGCGCCTTGTCCACGCGGTAAAACCTCTCGAAGAGCCGCTCAAGATGCCTCTTTTCGATTCCACAGCCGTGATCCCGAACGTGAATGAGCACTTCCGCTTCGGTTTCCAAAGCCTCCACCTCGACCCTTTCTCCCGGGTCGCTGTACTTGACGGCATTGTCAAGGAGGTTGACCACGGCCTGTTCCAGCAGGGTGGGGTTGATCTTTGCTCTGAGCGCTTTGTCGCAAACCAGATCCATGGTGATGCCTTTTGCGGATGACTTGACCTCGCAGACCTGGATGGCCCCTGCAAGCACGTCGCGCACAGGGTGCACATCCAGGACGACCTCTTCCCTTTCCGACTCCTTTTCGATTCGGGACAGGCTCAGAAGATCTTCAACAATGGCCTCCAGGCGCTCGGCATGTTTTTGAATGATCGATAGAAACCGCGCCGCATCCTCGGGGTTTCCGGCCGCTCCGTCTCTCAGGGTCTCTACAAACCCTTTGATGGCCGTAATCGGTGTCTTGAGCTCGTGAGAGACGTTGGCCACAAAGTCCCGGCGGATATTCTCCAGCTTGCGAAGGCGCGTCACGTCGTTCAGAACGATCAGGGCACCTGTCCGCTTCCCCTCCCCGTCTCGCAGCGGGGTGCCGAGGCAACTCAAGATCCGCTCCTCTTCGGAGTAAAGGGTCATGTCCTTTTCCACCGGTCCTTCGCTTGCCAGCGCACGCTGCACAAATCGCTGGAGGTCCGGATGCCTCAGCGACTCTTGGATGCTCTTGCCCTGGGCCTGGAACACCTTGCATTCCAGGATTCCCGCTGCAGCCCGGTTCATGCTGATCACCCGCTCCTCCATGTCGACCCCGATGACGCCCTCCACCATGCTGGAAAGCACGCCTTCAAGCTCGTTGCGCTGTTTTGTAATGGTGCTGATCCGTTGCCTGAGCTCTGAGGCCATCTCATTCATGGAATCGGACAGGCTGTTGATTTCCTCCAGGTTCGATGCAGGCATCCTGAATTCAAAGTTGCCCTTGGAATAGGACTCGGCCCCCTTCTTGATCTCGTCAATGGGACGCCTGATGCGATGGGAAACCCAGAGGCTGAGCAGGGCTGCAACACCTGCAATGCACAGGCCTCCAAAGGCAATCTTGACCTGGATCTTGCTCAGAGCCTCATCCACGGGGCTCACGGGAATGGAGGTCCGAACAACCCCGATCGTTCGCCCTTGGCTCTTGAGGGGCACCGCCACGTACATCATCGGCTTCGCAATGGTCGGACTGTACCTCGTGGCCGACCCGGTGCGGCCTTCCAGCGCTTCGATGATTTCAGGCCGGTCCGAGTGGTTGTCCATCTTGGAGGGATCCTCGTCAGAGTCGCCCACGACTTTTCCCCACGGCAGGATGACGGTGATCCGGGTTGACGCGGTAGAACCGACCCGCTTGCATAGGTCGTCGATCGCCTTTTCGTCAAGGGGATCAAAACGCTCCAGGATCAACGTCTCGAAAAGGAAAGCACGATCCTCGAGGCCCTCTGCGATCTGTTTGAGGGAAAAGCTTTTTAGCGCGCTCGTGGCATACCAGGTCACCGCGATGAGGGATACCAGGGTAATGAGAAGGTGAGATGAAAAGAGCTGCCAGAGAAGGCTTTTCTTTCTTGCCATGGCCTATTCCTTGAAACGGTAACCCACGCCTCGTACCGTTTCGATGTATTTTGCTGCACTCCCGAGCTTCTTGCGCAGACCGACGATCTGGACGTCCACGGAACGGTCGGTGACGAAGTATTCGTCCCCTCTGACCGCATCGACAATCTGGGACCGGGTGAAAACCCAGCCCGGTCTCCTGGCCAGGAAATTGAGAATCCCGAATTCGGTGAAGGTGAGTTCCACCGGCTTTGCTTTCACCAAGACTTCCCGCCGGCCGGGATGAATCAGGAGATCGTGGACGGCGAGCACCCCGTCTTCATCTTTCGGCTTTTCCTGTCTTCTTCGCAGCACCGCCCTGATTCTGGCCGCCAGGACCTTCCGGCTGAAGGGCTTGGTCATGTAATCGTCCGCACCCATTTCCAGGCCTTTGACAATGTCCCCTTCCTCGCCCTTGGCGGTGAGCATGACGATGGGGATCTCTTTGGTCGTCGCCTGGCTCTTGAGACGCCCGGCAACCTCCAGACCGTCGATTCCCGGAAGCATGAGGTCCAGCAGGATGAGATCGGGCGCGTCCTCCTTTACCTTATCGAGCGCCTCTTCGCCCGTGGCCGCGCAAAGGACGGAGAATCCTTCACCGGCCAGGTTGAACCGCAGCAGCTCGAGAAGATCTTCTTCGTCGTCAACGACAAGGATTTTCAGGCTTGGCATGAAAGGGCGTCCTCAGAGACAGGTCGTTTATGATGATCGTTAATACAAGGATGTTAGCATCTTGTTAGAATTGCGTCAGGATTTGGTTAGCCTTTAAGCCTGAGGGAAACATCCCCGGCCACGATTTTCCGCACCGCTCCTTCCCTGGTTTCAAGCACGAGGGCCCCGTCCGGATCGATGCGAAGCGCTTTTCCGGCCAACCGCTCCTTCTCCGAATCGATGAAGACCTCTTTTCCCAGGATGAAGCAGGCTTCATTCCACATTCTATGGAAAGGATCGAGGTTCCCTGCCAGGATTTCCCTGTAGTATCCTTCGAAAATCCTGAGGGTCTCCACAAGGAGCCGGTTTCTCGATACGGTGATGCCGGTTTCAGCGAGAATGCTGGTCGCCTGCGCCCGGAGCTCCTCCGGATACCAGGTCACATTCAAACCCAGCCCGAGCACGACCCAATCCACCTCTCTTCCTCTCGCGGAGAATTCCGTAAGGATCCCCCCGAGTTTCTTCATTCCTGCATACAGGTCGTTGGGCCATTTGATATTCAGAGAAAGACCGCTCTGTCTTCTTACCGCCTCCATGGCCCCCAAAACCAGAATCATGGTGAGCGCAAAGACCCTGTCCGCCTGTACGGCCGGCCTCAAGAGCACAGAGAAGAGCAAATTAGCCCCGGACGGCGAATGCCAGGTTCTGCCCCTCCTGCCTTTGCCTCCTGTCTGCTCCTCGGCAAGGATCAGCGTTCCCTCGGCCGCCCCTTCAGCGGCCAGGCGCTTTGCCAGATCGTTCGTGGAGTCGATTGTTTCGCGACAGATGATGTGGGAAGAGAAGATGGAAGAGTCCAGCTCGCCGGACAACCATTCCGGGAGGAGTCGTGCATCCCCAGGAGAAAATCGGTCACTCATTTTCAGTCTATTCTGCTTTCGAGCCCTGAGGGTACAGGATCCCTCGGTGATCTTCAACGTATTAATGTTTTGACGTATTAGTAAACACTCATAATCTGGAGGCGGTCACCCCCACCCATGAAAATCCCCCTCGATCCCCCTTTGAAAAAGGGGGGCCAGGGGGGGATTTTCACGGTAAAAAGTCCGAAAACCGAGGCTTGGTCATTGCGAGCCCTTCGACAAGCTCAGGATAAACTCGGCGACCCGTCCTCCGTAGCCCGTCCTCCGCAGTAGCTCTGCTACGGAGGATGGACAGGCTACTGCGGAGGGTGGAAGCAATCTCGTATCCAACCGGATATTAGAGAGATTGCCACGGCGCTTCGCGCCTCGCAATGACGGCCTTTCACAGAAGCCGTGGCATCCATGTCGAAATGATTTCAAGAGCGTTAATCATTCCGCAGGATCGCCGGAAAATAATCCAAGGGGGCAGTTGACCGGGCTATGATCAAATGCTATGGAATTACAAGAAAAATCTTGACGAGAACCCCATGAACAACTTCGATGATCAAACAAGAGAGGTGGTTCGGCTCATTCGAAAGCTCATGCGAGGAGGGGAACTTTACACCAAAGAACTGAACAAGGAATATCAGGTCAGCTCCCCGCAGCTCTCCTGCCTTCTCGCCCTTTTCGAGCACGGGCCTCTTCCGCCATCGCAGATCGCAAAACACATCATGGTGAACTCCAGCACCGTAACGGGAATCATCGACAGGCTTGAGCAGAAGGGATTTGTGGAACGTTCCCGGGTTTCTCCTGACCGTCGGGTGATCACCATTTCCCTTACCGAGAAAGGCAAAACCCTCGCCCAGCATGCACCCCCTCCTCTGCAAAAGAAAATTGTCGAAGGCCTGGGAAAGCTTCCATCCCGGGAAGTCGATGAGATCATCAAGGCCCTCGGAAAGCTTGCCTATATGATGGATGTCCACGACCTCGACGTCGAATAGCTGAAACCCTTAATATATTTATTTTACTTAATATTCCCGGATGTTGCTCTCCGGTTTTAGCCCTCCACAAAAAATAGTCCTTGACAGATAATATGAACCACGATAATTTGAACTCAAATGATCGTGGAACAAACATATTTCCCCGGCTCCAAATCCACCTACTCGAAGAGGGTTATCTGGTTTTTGAGAAGGCTGATTCAGGCCGACAACCTGCATAGGAGGGCACTGAGAAAAAAACATGACGTCAGTTCTTCCCAGCTTGCCTGCGTTATCGCCCTCTATGACCACGGTCCAATGCCCCTTTCCCAGATTGCAAAAGAAATCATGGTCGACTCCAGTACCGTAACGGGACTGATCGACCGGCTGGAGAAAAAAGGACTCGTTGAAAGGTCAAGGACCTCCTTCGACCGAAGGATCATCACCGTCGCCTTGACGGAGACAGGGCAAGAACTTGCCTGCAACGCTCCTTCCCTTCTCCAGCAAAGGATGACCGAGGGCCTGAAACGGCTTCCTCCATTTGAAAAGTCCGTGATTATCCGGGGGCTCACGAGCCTCACCGACCTCCTGGATCGGCCCCGGGACAGCGGCGAAGAGGGAAGCCGGAGAGCCGAAACCTTTACCATGAAGGAGAAACCCTTGAATCAAGAACAATACGAACAGTCAAGTAAACTTCTTGGAGAGCCCACGGTGGGCATGCTTCTCCAATCGCACGAAGACGCGCTGTGGATCCTGGAAAATCTCGGCGTCGGGTGCAAGCAGCCCGAGATGCAGAGTGCGTTCGGGGCCTTCGAGACCGAAGGGCTTGCCTTTGTCCACGAAGACCGCATCTACGTGACGACCGACCTGGTGAAGCGGTGCCTTGCCACTGTGCCCGGTGTTTCCGATTTCTTCGTCCCCCGGAACAGTTTCTTCATCGGGGGCACGGCCCCCTACGTCTACGACGAAAAGACGCAAACCGGTGGGCTGACACCCACGCCGGAGCATGTGGAAAAGATTGCCCGCATCGCAGAGACCCACAAGGTCGTCGCGGGCATGGGAAGAGGGGTCAAGCTCAAAGACGAGGTAGAGCAAATGAGCATTATGGCCGATCACTGCACCAAGCCCCTCTATTTTGCTGTGACCTCGGACGCCTCCCTTGCGCAGGCCAAAGAGATCTACCAGGAAAGAAAAAACATTATGATCGTCTTTTGCCTCACCCGGCCCCCCCTGGAGGTCAACGAGAACTTCTCCGACTACTTTGTCAAGGTGGTGAAAGCGGGTCTCCCCGTGTTCATTTCCGCCATGCCCATGGCCGGCATCAGCGCCCCCTATTGCTACAACGGCGTCCTGGCCATGACCCACGCCGAAGTGCTTTTCGGCATCTGCGCCGCCCAGCTTCTCAACCCCGGCGCCATTTGCGTCCATGCCGGCTACCCGACCATTGCAGACCCCCGAATCGACTACAACCCCAATTACGGTCTCGTGAGCCACAACCTGCTCAACATCCTCATGGCTCACATGAACCTCATCCTGGATCTACCCACCTTTCAGAGCGCTGCAACCACCCACGAAGAACACCCCACGGAACGGGCCTTCGACGATGCGAGAATGGGACAGGCTCTTTGCTTGAAATACGGGTTCCACATGATGCGTCACCCCTTTGCCTTTCTCCGCTACCTCATCGATTTTTCCTTTTCCAAGCTGGAAAGAGCCATTCACATTGCCGAAGAGGTCACCGCGAAAGACGCGCCATCCGTGGAAATGCCCGTCTACGATGAGCGAGGGATGGAATCGATCCAGCGCATCGGACTGGGCAGTTACATGGACGATCCCCTGACCACGGCCAACCTCGGCAAGGTGTTCGTCAACTAAGATAAAAAGGAGGCTAGGATGTGCGGCATCGCAGGATGCATAGGAACGAAAGATGTAAACACCGTGAAACGAATGCTCGAGGCCCTTCCTCATCGGGGCCCCAACGATAGCGGGATCCATGTTCGTGGCAATATGGTCTTCGGGCACACCAGGCTGTCCATCGTCGATGTGGCTCATGGGCGCCAGCCTATTCTTGCCAACGGCGGCACCGCAGGAATCATCTGCAACGGGGAGATCTATAATTTTCGAAAACTCAGGGCAAAGCTGTCCCCCAAGTACCGGTTTAATACGAAATCGGATACGGAGGTCATCCTCCACCTCTACCAGGAAAAAGGCCCGGACGCGGTGAAGGAGCTGGATGGCATGTTCAGCTTTGCCCTGTTTCAGGGCGATGACTTCATGCTTGCCAGGGATCCCATCGGGATCAAGCCCCTCTATTACGGCTACCAGAACGGGAACCTCTATTTCACCTCTGAGCTGGGTGCGATGTCCCTTGCCGGCGTGGACGAAGTTCATGAATTTCCTTCAGGGCATTTCTACACGGAAAAGGACGGCTTTGTTCCCTACTACCAGATCCCCGAGATTGAAGATCATCTCTTGGCGGACGTGGAAGAGGCCTCATCGCTGATCCGAAAAACCTTTATCGATGCCGTAAAGAAGCGGCTGCTGGCCGATTCCGAAGTGCCTGTGGGGTCCTTTTGCAGTGGAGGATTGGACAGCAGTCTTGTGGCCGCTATTGCGGCCGAAGAGATTCCCAACCTCCACACGTTCGTCGTCGGCATGCAAGATGAAACGGGTGAGGTGAGCGATGATGTCAAGGCGGCTCGGATTGCCGCCAAACACATTGCATCCAATCACCATGAGCTCATTTTCACCGAGCAGGAATACTACGAAGCCTTGCCCGTCGTCATCAAGGAGTTGGAAAGCTACGATCCTTCCCTGGTCCGATGCGCCGTCCCGTGCTTTTTCACCTGCAAACTCGCGGCCGACTACGTCACCGTCGTGCTCACCGGTGAGGGCGCGGACGAACTCTTCACCGGCTATCACTATATGAAGCACTTCCCCATGGACAAGCTCAACCTGGAGGCCCGCCGGTGCATCGCCAACCTCCACAACATCAACCTGCAGCGGGCGGACCGGATGGGCATGTACTTCAGCCTCGAACTCAGAGTGCCCTTTCTTGACGTCGCCCTGGTGGATCTGGCCATGAAAATCCCGGCCTCCCTCAAGATCCGCGAGCATCGCGGCGCCAAAATCGAGAAATGGATTCTCCGCAAGGCCTTTGAAAACACCGGTTACCTGCCCGACGAGATTCTGTGGCGCTACAAGGTCCAATACACGCAAGGAGCCGGGTGCGAAAGCCTCGGAGAAAGGCTGGCAGAGGCGGAGATGAGTCAAGAAGAATTTGAGCGGATCAAGGCGGAGAATCCTAGAGCGACCATCAACAGCCGGGAAGCGGCCTACTATTTCAAGATTTTTCGTCAATTTCATCCCCAGGACTCCATTCTGGGGTCCATCGGCATCTGGACAGGATTCGATTTCTCGGAGGAGAGAGAAAAGGTCCGGGGCACAGTGGATGGTGAGTTGAAGCACCAGAGAGAAACCGAGGAGACCATGGCGGCCTAACGGCACCATGGAGTCGTCTTCACAACAACATAAGACCGGCCTGAAGGGCCGAGTTCATCATTTTAAGGAGGTTAAGTCATGGCAATTCCCACTCATTCCAAATATGTGATTGTAGGAGCCGGGATTCACGGACTCAGCACCGCTTGGCACTTGGCCAAGGCATTGAAGTCCAGAAACCTCGGTTCCGGACAGGACATCCTGCTTGTCGACAAGACAGGCATCGGAGCCGGCGCCTCAGGGATTGCCTGCGGTGTCATCCGGAACAACTACTACCAACCCGCCATGCAGGAACTCATCGCCCACAGCGTAGGGGTCTGGGAAGAGGACGGGGAAGGGTACGGCTATCACCCTGTGGGGTACATGCAAATTTCTCCTGAACGGATGCATGAGGATGTGGGTGAAATCTACGAGCGCCAGAAAGAGATCGACTACCCCTCCCAATTCATCGAGGGAGAAAAAGACTGCCTGAAGTACATGCGGGAGAACATTTTCGATGATTGGCAGGCTGAGAAGATCACGTCCATCCTGCACGAAAAGCGCGGAGGGTACGCCCAGAACACGAGAGCCCTCTACCGGCTGGCGGATAAGGCCGAAGCAGAAGGGGTGCGGATTCTTACCGGCCTGGAGGTCACAGGGTTTGACATCAACGGGTGCGTGACCGCGGTGGAGACCCCCCGGGGGAAAATCCAGTGCGACTACGTGATTCTGGGCGCCGGACCATGGGCCGCCAAATTCTGGATGATGCTCAGCCTCCCGGACCGCATCGATATCAGGGATGGGGAAGGCAAAGTTCACCCGGACATCAAGATGTGGACCTACATGTGTCTCCAGGAAGGAACCCTCGGAGTGGAACCTACCTACGGCATGAACATTCGCGGAAAAATGCCTCCTGTCATCCACGTTGACACGGACGCGCCTCTTTACTCCAGCGAGGACGGGTCCCTCATCACAGAAGAGATGTGGGGCATTTACTACAAGCCGGATTTTCATTTCCGCGGGATTCAGGGAGGGGCCATGCCCTACGTGGTGGAGAAAGACAAGGTCTCCGTCGACCCCTACGGCATCGACTCCCCGGATTTCATCGCGGGCCCGGAGTTTGCCCACATGTGGACCTCCGCCTTGGCCCATTGTCAGAAGCGATATGAAGATCAATTCCATCGATACAGGAAGGAGCCTTCGGGCGGCTTGGGCTCTTTCAGTCCCGACAACTTTCCGATCTTCGACGTAATGCGGCAGAATTGCTATCTCATTGCCGACTCGAGCCACGGCTACAAGATGATCGGCGTCGGCGAACTGGTGGCCAAGGAGATCCTCGGCGAGAAACAGGTTCTTCTGGAGCCTTTCCGGTTCGACCGATACCAAACCGGTAAAGTGCTGCCTGTTTCGAACAGCCCGTTCCCCTGGAGCTAATGGGAATGAATCTGCCCGAAAAGGCCGAAACCGACCGGGAGGGAGTGGACCCCATGGAACCAGCCCTGCTGGACAGAATCCATCAGGATGCCCTGAGGGTGCTCGAAGAGGTAGGCGTGAAGTGTGCCTCCCCGGAGGTGAGACACGTTTTCGAGGACACGGGCTTGGCCGCCTATGACGAAACCACCGGCCATCTTCACGTCTTGTCTCCCCTGGTCGAACAGGCCCTGGTCCAGGCACCCAAGAGAGATTCCTACTGGATCCCGGAAAAGGCCTTCGGTGTAGGAGGAACCGCCCCCTTCGTCCACGACGACGAGACGGGTCAACTGGTGCAACCCACGTTTGACCATCTCTCCAGGATCGCCCGAACCGTGGATGGCACAGACGTGGTGGCGTTCATGGCACGAGGCGTCCTGATCCGGAACGAAGAAGTGAAAGTCATGGACACGATCATCGAAACCTGCCGGAAACCCATCTACGTCGCCGCGGTCACGGAGGCCGGGATTCAGCGAGCCCGGGAAATTCACGACAAAAGAGGGGGCATCACCGTTCAGTTTTCCATTATCAACAGCCCCCTCAATGTGATCGAAAGCATGATCCCGCCCTTCCTCTCGTGTGTCAGAAAAGGCCTGCCGGTCTACGTGTCCACCATGCCCATGGCCGGCCTCTCCGCTCCTTACTGCATGTCGGGGCTTCTCACGCTGACCCATGCCGAAGCCCTTTTCGGCCTGACCCTGGCCCAGCTTCTTCATCCCGGCCTCGTGGTGGTCCACGCGGGATTGCCTTCCATCGCCAACATCCAGAACAACTACGCGGTCGATCTCGGTCTGATGTCTCACAACGTGGCCAACCTCCTCCTGGAAAAGATCAACGGACGCCTCGGCCTGCCTTCCATCCAGACCGCCTGCACGACCAATCAGGAAAAACCCAATGAAACAGCGGAAGCACAAGCCGTAAGCGGCTACGCCTTGCTCAAAAAACACGGCTTTCACCAGATGCGACACGCCTTTGGATTCTTGAAAGAGCTCATTGCCTTTTCCATCGCCAAGCTGGAACGGCACATTGAACTCTGCAGGGACACGGGCCCTGAAAAAGCCCCTCCCCTGGACCTAGAACCGTATGACCCGGAAGGATTCGAGGTCATCCGGCGTAACGGGAGCCAGGCCAACTACATGCGCGACGATCACACCCTGAAACACACGGGGAAGTCGTTTCTGAATTGAGGAACCATGAAAGTAGCTGCCTACCAGATTGCCCCGATCCTCCTGGATCTCAAGACCAACCTCGAGCAGGTGACGGAAAAGATCCGGGTCGGCAAGGAAACAGGCGCGGACCTCATTGTCTTTCCCGAGCTCGCCCTGACCGGCTATTTTGTGGGGCGGCGGTTTCACGAGGTCGCCCTCAGGCTGGACTCGGCCGAGATCCGCCGGATCGCCTCGGCAACGAAGGGAACGGCAGCCGTCGTGGGCTTCATTGAAGAATCCCCGTCCATGAACTTCTACAACTCGGCCCTTGTGGCTGTCGACGGAGAAATCCTCTTTGCCTACCGCAAGCTCAATCTTCCCAACTACGGGCTTTTCGAAGAACGCAAGTATTTCTCGCCCGGAAAGCAGGTGCCGGTTTTCAGGCTTCATGACTTTTACGTCGCCGTGTTCATCTGCAATGATCTCTGGCACCCTTCCTTACCTTACTTAGGCGTGTGCCAGAAAGCGGACGTCTTCGTCACTATCTTCAGCTCCTCCGAGGGATCCATGGGCACGGAATTTTCCAACATCGAGAGCTGGGGCGTCATCAACACCTTTTATTCACGAGTCTTCGGAATCTACAACCTCTGTGTGAACAGGGTGGGAACAGAAGCCTGGGAAGAGAAAAGATCTATTCTGGCAGCCGAGACGGCTCGAATCGCCCGTCCGAAAGCCCGTAAGCACCTGTCGGAAGAACTCACTTTCCGCTTCTGGGGGGGCAGCGAAATCATCAACCCCTTCGGCCAGCCGATTGCAAAAGCGGCTCTCCACGAACCGGACGAAATCTTTGGTGAGATTTCAAAAGACCTCCTTCGACGCAAGAAGATCCTTCTGCCCTACCTCAGGGACGATGACCCCTTTTTCACCCACCGCGAGCTGCAGCGAATCCTGTTCAAAGACCGCGGAAGACCTCATCAAAAGGGATGACAGGCATAGACTAACCAATTAAGGAGGAAACCCCTATGGCATCCATCGCCGGGATCATATCGCAGTACGGAAAAATCAACAGGGACTGTACCGAGCAGGTCAGAAAAATGCTTCAGCTTACGCGTCATCGGGGTCCGGACAACACCATCGTCCGCACCTTGTTCGACGATCGGGGAGCCGTGGGCGCCAACGAGCTCAACCTGACCCCTCAGAAGACCTACTGCACGGCCCTGGAAGAAAACCCTTACATCCTCTTTGACGGGGAGCTTTACAACCACCGGTCGAATGGGGAAAGGGACATCGAGGTTTTCAGGCAGTTTTATGAAAAGTACGAGAAGGAGTGCTTCTCGCGCCTCGAGGGCAGCTTCAGTTGCGCCATCGTGGAGAAAGACGACGAGGTCATCCTTGCCAGGGACCACGTGGGGGCCAGGCCGCTCTTTTTCGGCACCGATGACCACGTTTTCTACTTCAGCACCGAGATGAAGGGTCTCATCGACCATGTCAAATTCGATATCCAGGAACTCCCTCCGGGCACTATTTACAGCACCAAGAAAGGCATGACGCCCTTCGAATCTTTTTCCCCGCAAATCCCCCCATTCGGCGACCTTCAAGAAGCGGCTGCCGCTCTCAGAGCGCTCTTGATCGAAGCGGTCCGTAAGAGAATGGACGGCGTGGGCGGGGTGTCCCTGAGCGGGGGCCTGGACAGCTCCATCGTGGCAACCATTGCCAAGGCGTTCAACCCTCATTTGCACCTGTTCACAGGCACCATCGAAAAGGCCCCCGGGCCCGATCTCGAGAACGCGATCCTCATGGCCGACTTTCTCGGCCTGGAGCACCACATCTACAAGATTACGGACTCGGACATCGAGGGGCTCCTTTCCGACGCCATCTGGTACCTGGAGAGCTTTGACGAGGACTGCATCAGCGGTCTCATCTCCAACTACTACGTGTCCAGACTCGCCAAGGAGTACACCCGCTGCGTTCTTGTGGGCGAAGGAGCGGATGAACTGTTCGGAGGGTACCGAATGGTTCTCAAGAACCCCAAGGTGAAAAGCGACGAGCAGCGGGAAAGACTCGCCAGGAAGCTCCTGGAAATTTCCTACAACACCGCGCTGCGCCGTCTGGATCGGGCTTGGATGGCAAACGGCGTGCTCTATCAGACGCCCTTTCTTGACCCCGCCGTCGTGGCCTTCAGTAAAAAGATCCCTATGGAGTGGAAGATTTACGGCGAAAAACAGATTGAGAAGTACATTCTTCGTGAGGCTTTCCGGGATATGCTCCCTGAGAAAATCGTAAACCGCGAAAAGCTGCGGTTCTCCATGGGCGTTGGGATGGACGATGTGATGGATGAACTGGTCGCCCGGAAAATCGAACCCGGAAAACTGGACGAACGGCCCAAGGCCGCCTATGGTCTGCCCTTTGCCTCCTTCAAGGAACTTTACTACTACGACGAGTTCCTCCGGTTTTTTCCGGCTTCTTACGAAAAGCAGACGGTCCGTTGGGATCCGTTCAAATAACAAGGATGAGACTGACGATCCTCGGGTCAGGGGGGTGCACCGTGATCCCCAAACCCCTGTGCCGGTGCAGGATCTGTGAAGAGGCGAGAGAGAAGGGCGGGGTTTACCAAAGAACCGGGCCCTCCGCCTTCATTCACGATGAAAACATTCTCGTCGACACGCCTGCGGAGATCTCCCTGCAGCTCAACCGATCCCGGATCCGTTGTGTGAAGCACCTTCTCTTCACCCACCTGGATCCGGATCACGTGGAAGGGTTGCGCGTCGTCGAGCAAATTGCTTTGGATTTTCGGTCCTGGCGAGCCTATTCCGAAAAGCAGATCCGCATCGTCATTCCCGAAGCCCTGCATCGTCGATTGAGAGACCTGCGCGGCCCATACGGTCCTCTGATCGACTTCTTCGAGGAGCAGGGATTTGTCCGATGTGAGCCCTTCCGGGAAAAGACTCGAATCGGGGGAATCGCGGTCACCGCCGTTCCGGTGAGCCGGGGTTCATCGCTTGCCTTCATCTACGTTTTTGAGAAGGGGGGCCGCAAAGTGGTCTATGCCCCCTGCGACGTCCGGCCTTTTCCTGAACACAACAAAGAGATTCAAGCCTGCGACCTTCTTGTCATTCAACCCGGTATTTTCGAAGATGGGCTGAAGCATGACTTTGTTTACCCGATGGATCACATCTCCCGATCGACCCTGTACACCTTTGATGAGACCCTCGCCCTGGCGCAGCGCATCCGGGCCTCCAGAATCCTCTTTGTCCATTTGGAGGAATACTGGAACAGAAGCTACGACGACTACGTCGCCATTGAAAAGGAACACGACCATCTCGCCTTTGCCTACGACGGGATGGAGACGCTGATATGAACCGGCTCAAAACACTCCAAACAGACCGGGAAGGAATGGATCCACGCCCCGGCGAATGAAACACGAGGTTGATTCAAAAACCAAGCTCATTTCAAGGGCGCCCGGCTAGCCCATGAGCCAGTCCCGGAAGCGGTTCCATCCTCCAGGGGAAATGCCGAATTCTTTTCCTGCATCAAGGAAGATATCCAAGAGAAACTGTCCGTACCCTCTGTCGCCCAGGATAATGAGGCCTGGAATCGCCTCTCTTCCTTCCAGGCGCACGATCACGCACCTGAGATCATGGATCGGTGCCTGAGCCGCACAAGGAATCCCTTGCCCCGGTGCCTCCAGATCCACCGGGCTCAGCTTGTTCAAGACCTCCAGGCACGAGGGTCCCACCACGGCAAAGGCCGCATAGGCGTCGGCCATGTCGCTGAAAGCAATCTCATCCGGAAGCGGCGTCCGGCCCCGAAAGACCATGACGAGACATTCTGCGGGAGTGAGCCGGACAATGAATTTTTCGCCGTCCGCCCTCACCTCTCCGGGTTTTGGCGGCACCGGAAGACCGAGGGGAGCAGCGTCGTCCAAGTCTTTCCCGTGAAGAGCCCATTTGGGAAGGTGGCTCAAATCGGTGACAAAAAGCCGGGAGTGCCTTTTCTCTCCCACATAGGTCAAGACCGTATTCCACCCGTTCAGGCTCTCCACCTCTTCCGGCACCCATCCCGCGTCAAAAGGCGGCGTTCTCACGCTCATGTTCAAGGCCTCTCTTTCAGCGGCGGAGTCGTTCCCCTTTCGGATCGTAGAAAGGCATGGGAACGACTTCGGCCTTCATCGTTTGTCTTCTCGGAACCTCTCCCTTCACGAGCCCGGCGTCCCTGTAAATATCGAGAACCCCGCCCACGGGGGCAAGCTGGGGTTCCACGAGGGCCATTCCGATGGAAGCTTTCAGCGTGGGGCTGTAGCGGGAGGTGCACACTCTTCCCCGAACAGCGCCTTCGGCCACCACCACGGATCCATCCGGAGGCGTATCATGAGGATCTTCCGTCATGAATCCTACCAGCTTTTCCCTGTGAATCTGTTTTTCTGCAAAGCGCAGCGCCGGGGTTCCCACGGTCTCGAAATCCGTCTTCCGGTTCGCCCAGATCTTGCCCATGCCGATCTCGTGGAGCGTCGTGTGATTGTCCGTGTCCACCACAATGATGACGTGTCCCTTTTCCAGGCGAAGCACGGATTGGGCCTCCAGGCCGAAGGGCTTGATCCCCAGGGCTTCCCCTGCCTGTTCGACGGCCAGGTGAAGTGCCGGCCCCAAGCTTGCGGGCACGTGAATCTCGTAGCACATTTCGCCCACGAAGCCGATGCGGGCGATCATCGCTGTCATGTCCCCGCAAAGTGTCATGCGCCGAAAACCCATGAACGGAAACCCTTCATTGCTCACATCGTCATGGGTGAGCCTGCTCAGAACTTCCCGGGATCGGGGACCTGCAAGGTTGATCGCCGCAAAGGCATCGGTCAGATTCACCACGTGGGCGTCCCATCCCTCATCCCTGCTGTGAAAGTTCAACCACTCGCGGGTGTGAGGCGCCCGCAACGTGCTCGTGGTGAAGAAATAGTCGTTTTCGCCGAGCTTGGTGATAACCCCGTCGTCAACGACCACCCCTTCTTCGTTACACATGATCGAATAGGAGAGACGCGCCTCCATGACCCTGGCCATGTCACCCACGTAAACTCGCTGGAGGAGCTTTTCCGCATCGGAACCATGGACTCGAAATTTGCCCAGGGTCGACACGTCGATGAACCCCACGTTATTCCGGACATTGAGAATTTCATCGTGAGCCCGCTCGTCACCGAAGTGGCCGGCCCTCAACCACTCCCCCGACAGCCTGAAGCGGGCCCCCAAGGCTTTCTGGCGAGCGTGCAGGGGCGTTCTTTTCACCGCATGGTGACGCCTTCCCCCCAAAACGGCCAGGCTCACCGGCTCCACCGGAGGCCGAACCCTGGTGGGCTTCAAGGTGCCGGGTTGCATCCCTCCGACCTCCGCCATCACCGACGCCACGTTCTGGCCGCTCAGATAGCTCTGGCTTGGTCCCGTGCCTGCGCCGGTATACCGCTTCAGGAGCTCAGGATGGTCGAAGCCCTCGGCCATGGCCTCCTCGATCTGGTCCACGGTGACGTCCTCATCGAAGCTCACGAACCGCCAGGGCCCACCGGTGGAGATGATCCTGTCCTTCCACCCCGCTTCCGGCCGGGGAAGGGATCGCAAAGCGTCACGGGTGCGGCCAAGGTCGACCGAGACGTCCAGCCCCGCATCTTGAAGCGCCAGGAGCCCTGCCTCCTCGCCCTGCAACTCAATCGCTTCCTGGTGATCGAGCCCCGTGACGCGCCCTGCCCCATGGACGCAAGGAGGAAGTTCGGCAGGCAGGAATCTCCCACGCTGCGGATCATGAACCATCCGCGCTCCGGCCACCTCCAGAAGCTGGGACAAAGGGACCTCGCCGGCCGACGTGACCAGCACGTCGCACCCGTACGAGCGTCCCCTTCCGCCCTCGACGGGGTGCACCGTGACACCCCGAAGTCCTTGAAACCCTCGAGCACGGGTGACCACGTGTCCCGGCAAGAAAGGAATGCGGAGGTCCTGGAGTCGATTCACCGGCTCAGGATCATAGCCTTCCCTGCGGGCGTCCGCCACGGCCAGGACGGCCACCCCTGCCTGAGCCAAATCCCGGGCGACCTCGAGAAGTCCGTTATGGCAGCCGCTGATCACGGCTCGCTCCCCCGGCTTGAGCCCATAGGTGTTCACCATCTGGTGCGCGCAGCTTCCTTGCATGATCCCGGGCAAGTCGTTGTTCTGGAAAACGAGGGGTCGTTCAACGGCGCCTGCTGCGACGACCACGCTTTTGGCCCGGATCTCGTAGGAACAAAGGCGGAACGGATCACCGGGGCCGCCTCTCTGAACCGCGGTGACGTGGTTAGACTGATAGATTCCCGTGGCTGCCGTGGAGAGAAGAACGCGGATATTTTCACGGCCGAGCACATCCTCCGCGAGCTTTTTGCCGTGCAGATAGGCCGGAAGCCCGTCATGTCGGGGAAGGGTCCGGTAATCAAGGCGGCCGCCCAAGCGGTCTTTTCGTTCCACCAGGACGACCCGGACGCCGGATCTTGCCGCCGTCAACGCGGCCGCCAGGCCGGCGGCTCCGCCGCCCAGGACGCACACTTCCGCGTTCAGGTACCGGTTCTCGTACACCCCGTCGGGCATGCCCGGATCAATCCTGCCCACGCCCGCAAGCCAGCGCAGCGCCTTCTGAGCCGCCGGCCACATGGCGGCCGGCTTGTGAAATCGCTTGTAGTAAAACCCTGCGGGCATGGCGAAATGGAAGGCCTGGAAGACAGCCAGGAGATCCCGCTCCGGACAACCGAGGGTGTTCTGCGGCTCGACCATCATGCCCTGCCGGAGAGGCCTGGCACAGGCCCGAACCAGCGGTTCGCCGTCAACGGACATGAGGCAGTGGGAACTGTGGCCGTCCAAATTGTATAGCCCCCGGGCGCGGTGGTACTTGAGACTCCTGGAAAAGATCCGCACCCCGTTGGCGAACAGGGCTGTGGCCACCGTGTCGCCTTCCAGGCCTCTGAGACGCTTGCCGCGGTAGAGAAAAGACAGTTCCCTGTCGCGGTCGATCCGTTCCGTCGGACTCTTCGGCAGACGCTTCATCATGCCTTCTCCCCCGCAGCTCCGACGGGCAGGTTGGTCGATGTGTCCCTCCACAGGGTGAACCAGCATCGGCACCCCTTGGTGTGGTACCACCACTCCTTCTGGGGGCCGGAAACATTCCTGGAAAAGTACACGTACTGGGCCCAGGCTTCCGCGTCCGTGCTTTTCTCATCCGGACGGGACTTGACCTCCCCTCCGAAACGAAATTCATAGACGTCCCTCGGACCGCAATGAGGACAAGGAATCAAAAAAGACAAGATGTCACCTCCCTTCTTTAACAGTAAGCAGTAGGAAGTAGGCAGTAGGCAGTAGGCACCAAAAGAGACTGCCTGCTTCCTACTGTTTACTGCTTACTCATTCAAATCAGGAGCCCGATCAATTCCACGGCGTGTAGTACATCGTCGATGCCGTCTCCTTCTGCAGATTGAACTCTCGAAAGCGCCTGAGATGGAACGGTTTCAGGATGCCGGGGCAATTCCCTTTCGCGATCCACTCGGCGATGTACTTGCCGGTAATGGGTCCTGACTTGAACCCGAAATATCCCCAACCGCAGTCCATGTAAAAGCCCTTGACGGCGCTGTCGCTGATGATTGGCGCCATATCCGGGGTCATGTCCGTGAGGCCGCCCCAGATGCGCATAAACCTTGCCCCTTTCAGGGCCGGCAGGAGATCGATGAGCGCTTCTCCCTGGTGTTTCATGTATCTTGCCGTGGCGTGCGTCGTGTAACTCGGCCAGGGGTCCATGTGGGCCCCGGTGATAATCTCGCCTTTCAATCCCTGATAGCCGTACGCATGGTATCTTCCGGAGGAGATCACATGGTGAAGGATGGGTTTCAGCGGCTCGGAGACCAGGGCTTGGAGGGGAAGGACTGTAATGGGCAAAGACACGCCCACCATCGCGGAGACCGTGGGGCTGTACCCTCCTGCCGCATTGAGGACCCTGGCTGTTTTGATATCCCCCTGATCCGTCCTCACCGCGGTGACCTTGCCCTTGTCCACGGCGATCGCCTTGACCTCGACACCCTGGTGGATGTGAACCCCGAGTCGGTCGGCGCCCCGTGCCAAGGCCCAGACCACGGCATCGTGGCGCACGGTCCCACCCGGCGGGTGATACATGCCCCCCATGACGGGAAACCGGGGCCGATCGGTGATGTCAAGCATGGGGATAAGTTTTTTGCATTCCTTCGGTTCTAAGAACTCCGAAGGGACGCCCATGTATTGCGCTGTGGCAATGTGGGTCCTGAGTGCCGCAACGTCTCCTTCCGAGTGGGCGAGGTTAAGATTCCCGATGGGGGCAAACATGAGGTTGTAGTCGAGTTCTTTCGTGAGCAGAGGCCACATCTTCAGCCCTTCGTTGTAAAGGGGAAGGTTTTCCTTGCTCCGTTGGTTGGCGCGCGCAATCGCCGTGTTCCGACCGCTTCCGCCGTAGCCGATGTAGCGCCTTTCCAGCACAGCCACCTGCTTGACCCCGTGATCCCGGGCCAGGAAATAAGCCGTGGCAAGGCCGTGGACCCCTCCGCCGATGATCACCACCTCGTAGCGATCTTTCAGCGTTCTTGTTTGCCACATCCTCTTTTTGTCTTGGTTGAAGCGGGGAAAAACAAAGCGAGAAAACATGAAGGTTCCTTTTGCGGTTTTCAGGTTGAGGGATTTTCCGGTTCGCGGGAAATACGAAGGCAGATCATCTTCGCAGGGAAAAGAGCGCGGTCACGCTTACCAGAAACCAGTCTCAGCGGGAAATACTGCTCGAATCTGCGCTTGGGATGCCTTTACCTTACAAGAAAGAATAAGGATGTGTCAAGGCGCCGGAGCACTTTTCTCGATCAATCTTCAATCACCTTGGCTACGGCGACCACCTTTTCACCTTCCCCCAGGTCGATGAGCTTTACACCCTGGGTGTTGCGGCCGATGACCGAGATATCCGCGGCCCGGAGACGAATGATCTTTCCCTGCTCCGTGATGATCATGAGCTGATCCTGATCCGTGACTTGGTAGGCATAGACCACGGGCCCGTTGCGCTGGGTTGTCTTGATGGTCAGGATGCCTTTACCGCCCCTTCCCTGGATTCTGTATTCCTCGGTCCTCGTGCGCTTGCCGTAGCCGTTTTCCGTGACCGTGAGGATGGTGGCTCCCTCATCGAGGACCTCCATGCCCACCACTTCATCCCCGGCTTCCATTCTAATCCCGATGTTCCCTGCGGCGACGCGCCCCATTTCGCGGATTTCGGACTCGTTGAACCGGATGGACTTTCCCTGTCTCGTGGTGAGAAAGAGGTCCTGCGACCTAGTGGAAACCCTGACGCCGATGAGCTCGTCCTCTTCATTGATCTTGATCGCCACAATGCCGCCGCTTCGCGGGTTGCTGTAAGCGCTCAGTTCGGTCTTCTTGACGAGCCCGTCCTTGGTGGCCATCACCACGTACTTGTCTCCTGAAAAGTCCCTGACGGCCAGGGTGGTGGCCACCTTTTCTCCCCGCTGCAGCTCGAGGAGGTTGACGATGGCCTTGCCGCGTGACATCCGGCCGGCCTCCGGGATCTCGTGCACCTTTTTCCAGTACACCCGGCCCTTGTTGGTAAAGAAGAGAAAGTAATCGTGCGACGAAGCCACAAAGAGGAGTTCCACGAAATCCTCTTCCTTGGGCCTGACTCCCGTCAATCCCTTGCCGCCCCGGCGCTGGGCCCTGTAGAGACTGATGGGGTTTCTCTTGATATAGCCCTCATGGCTGATCGTGACCACCATGTCCTCTTCGGCGATCAAATCTTCCACATCAATGTCGCCTGATTCGTACAGGAACTCCGTTCGCCTTTCGTCACCGTGCCTTTCTTTGATCTCCTTCATCTCGTCTTTGATGATTTGCAGGACCATGGCCGGGCTCTCCAGGATGGCTTTGTAATGGGCAATGCTTTTGATCAGGTCCTGGTATTCGGACGTGATTTTTTCCCTTTCCAGGCCCGTGAGCCTCTGAAGCCTCATGTCCAGAATGGCCTGGGCCTGAATGTCGGTCAGGGTAAAATCAGCCATGAGCCTGCTCTTCGCTTCTTTGGGATCCGCGGAGGACCGAATCACCTCAATGACTTCGTCCAGAAAGTCCAGCGCTTTCTTCAGGCCCTCCAGAATATGGGCCCTCTCTTCGGCCTTTCTCAGGTCGTAGAGGGTTCTCCGGACGATGATCTCCCGGCGGTGTTCTATGAATTTTTCCAGGATTTCTTTGAGGTTGAGGATTTGAGGTCTTCCCTTGACGATGGCAAGCAGGATGATCCCAAAGGAGATCTCCATTTGCGTGTACTTATAGAGCCGGTTCAGGATCACCAGGGGTTTTGCGTCCCTGCGGATGTCGATGGCCACCCTCATCCCGTCCCTGTCGGACTCATCGCGAATGTCGGCGATGCCCTCGACTTTTTTGTCCTTCACCAACTCGGCGATTTTTTCAAGGAGCTTGGCCTTGTTCACCTGGTAAGGAATCTCCGAGATGATGATCCTCTCTCTTGCCTGTCCCGCCTTCTCGATAAATGCCCTGGCGCGGAGCTTGATCACTCCCCGGCCTGTTTCATAGGCTTCACGGATTCCCTTGGCGGCAAAAATGAACCCGGCGGTCGGAAAATCCGGGCCCGGAACGATCTTCATCAAAGCATCGAGGGTGGCCTCAGGTTGCTCGATGAGCAGCATGATGGCATTGCAGATTTCGCTCAGGTTGTGGGGGGGAATATTGGTCGCCATGCCTACCGCAATGCCGGAAGAGCCGTTGACCAGAAGATTGGGAATCGAGGTGGGGAGAATCAGGGGCTCCTCAAGCGAGGCATCGTAGTTGGGCGTGAAGTCCACGGTCTCTTTGTCGATATCGTTGAGGAAGTTCTGAGCCAGCCGCGTCATCCTCACCTCGGTGTAACGCATGGCCGCCGGAGGATCGCCGTCCACAGAGCCGAAGTTTCCCTGACCGTCCACGATGGGGTAACGCATGGAGAAGTCTTGCGCGAGCCTCACGATCGTGTCATAGACCGCAGCATCGCCGTGGGGATGATATTTTCCGATCACATCCCCCACGACCCTTGCAGACTTCTTGTAGGGCCGGTTGAAGGTGTTCTTCATCTCGTGCATCGCGTAGAGCACCCGGCGATGGACCGGCTTGAGCCCGTCCCGGATGTCGGGCAGGGCCCTTCCCACAATGACGCTCATGGAGTATTCGAGATAAGACTTCCTCATCTCGTCTTCAATGTTGACGGTGTTGAGCATCAGATGATCGACCATGCTATGTCTCCATGAAATCGGCAAACGCCGGTTCCATTCCTATTTTAGATATCGAGTTCCTTCACTTCCAGGGCATTGGCGTAAATGAAATCCCTCCGTGGCTCCACCTGGTCTCCCATGAGGATGCTGAAGACTTCATCGGCTTCCACCACGTCTTCCACCTTGACCTGAAGGAGGCTTCGCTTCGCAGGGTCCATCGTGGTTTCCCAAAGCTGGCCCGGATTCATTTCTCCGAGTCCCTTGTACCGCTGGATCGAGAGACCGTTCTTGCCCCGGCTCATCAACTCCTCCAGGAGGGCCTGCCAGGTGTCGACCCGTTTGACCTCGCCGTCACCGCCCACGTTGAAACGCTTGCCCCTCAGTTCCTCCAGTTGGCGGGTTATCTCCAGCAGCCGCTTGAGCTCCGGCGACGTGAACATTTCCCAGTCCACAGAGAAGCCCTGGCCGCCGTTCCTTGTTTCCACCACCACGAATTCGTAATAGTCATGGCCGGTCTCCGACAGGCGAATGTCGGTTACGTTGAAGCCGCTGTCCTGAAGCTTCCTGAACAGGTCTTCCATGAAGGTCTTGTCTTTGAATGCCTCCCTGTCTTTGATGCCGCAAGACGCGAGGAATTCGATAAACCTTTCGCCGTAGCCTTTCTTCACGAGCTTGGCCACGTTGTCGTAATAGCGGATAAGCCCGTTCAGAACCGTGGCCAGCTTTTTTCCTGAAATGACGGTTCCGGCCTCTGTCTGGACCTTCTCTTTCTCGGAGATTCTCCGCACGATGAACTCGTTGAAGCTTTCTTCCTCCCTCACATAGAGTTCTTTCTTGCCGTCCGCAATCCGGTAAAGAGGAGGCTGGGCCACATAGAGGTGGCCTTTTTCTATGAGTTCCGGCATCTGCCTGAAGAAAAACGTGAGCAGAAGGGTCCGGATGTGAGCGCCGTCCACATCCGCGTCCGTCATGATGATCACCTTGTGATACCTCAGGCGTTTGATATCATACTCTTTGTCGCCGATCCCCGTGCCCAGGGCCGATATCATGATGCGTATCTCCTCGCTCGACATCATCCTGTCGAAACGAGATTTTTCCACATTGAGGATCTTTCCCTTGAGGGGCAAAATGGCCTGAAATCGCCTGTCCCTTCCCTGTTTGGCCGAACCGCCGGCCGAGTCCCCCTCCACGATGAACACTTCGCTCTTCTCCGGGTCCCTTTCCTGACAGTCCGCGAGCTTGCCGGGCAAAGAAAAATCCGCAAGCACCCCTTTGCGCCGCGCCAGTTCCTTCGCCTTCCTTGCAGCCTCGCGCGCCCTGGCCGCATCGATCACCTTGGACAAAACGGCCTTTACCACGGCCGGGTTCTCTTCAAAGAAACTGGCAAGGCCTTCATTGACCAGGTTTTCCACGAACCCCTTGACTTCGCTGTTGCCCAGCTTTGTTTTCGTCTGTCCCTCGAACTGGGGATTGGGTAGTTTGACGCTGACCACGGCCGTCAATCCTTCCCTCACGTCATCCCCGGTGACTTTTTCTTTGAAGTTCTTTGACAGGGCCGAGTTCTGTAAGTACTGGTTGATGCTTCGGGTCAGGGCCGATTTGAATCCGATGAGATGACTCCCGCCTTCGCGGGTATTGATGTTGTTGGCGAAGGTGAAGATAATTTCGTTATAGGAGTCGTTGTACTGAAACGCCACTTCCATCAAGATATTATTTTTCTCGCCCGTAACATAGATGGGTTCTTTATGGAGCGGCTCGCGATTCTTGTTCAGGTATTCCACAAAGGACTTGATGCCCCCTTCGTAGTGGAACTCCTTTTTCTTGCCCGTCCTTTCATCGGAAATCTGGATTTTCACTCCCTTTGTAAGAAAGGAGAGCTCTCTCATTCTTCGAGCCAGGGTATCGAAATCAAAGTCAATGGTCTCGAACACCTGGGAGTCGGCCTTGAAATGGATTTTCGTTCCCCTCTTGGCCGTCTCCCCCACCACTTCGAGCTCGGTCTTTTTATCACCCTGCTCAAAGCGCTGCCTGTAGATCTTGCCGTCCCTGTAAACCTCGGCCTCGAGATATTCCGAAAGCGCGTTGACCACGGAAACCCCTACGCCGTGCAATCCGCCGGATACCTTATAGCTCTTGTTGTCAAACTTGCCCCCGGAGTGGAGTTTGGTCATGACGACCTCGAGCGCAGGAACCCCTTCGGTTTCATGCATATCCACAGGGATTCCTCTCCCGTTGTCCACAACAATCACACTGTTGTCGGCCAGAATCTGTACGTCGATGAAATCACAGGACTCCGCGAGGGCTTCATCGATACTGTTGTCCACCACCTCATAAACAAGGTGATGGAGCCCCTCAAAGCTCGTGTTGCCGATATACATGGACGGCCGTTTTCGAACGGCCGCCAGGCCTTCCAAAACTTTTATGTCTGCTGCGCCGTAGGTGACATCTTTTGCGACCATCTCATAGCCTCATGGGCATGATGAGACCCAAGAACCCCGGGTCATCTTTGCCTCTGATCATACAGGGACTCGAGTTATCGATAAAACCCAGTTCCACCGTTTCACTGTCCATGTTCTGCAGAATATCTATAAAATACCTGGAGTTGAAGCCCGCTTCAAGGGTTTCCCCTTTGAAGTCAACCTCGATTCTTTCCTGGGCATCCCCCAAATCAGGATTGATGGAAACCAACTCCATGGATCCCTTCTCGAGGGAGATTTTGACGCCCCGGTACGTTTCGTTGGCCAGAATACTCATCTTTTTCATGCCGTCCAAGATCGCTTCCCGATTCACAGTAGCAATCAGCTTCGCCTTCTTGGGAATCACCGCGTGATAATCCGGGAACTTGGTCTCAAGGAGGCGGATGACGATGATGGAACTGTCCTTCTTCGCCACACAGTTGTTTTGTCTGAATCCCAAAAACAGGGACCCCCCTTCTCCGGCAAGTTTACTCAACTCCGACATCCCCTTCTTCGGGATCATAACCCCGGCATCCATCTTTATTTTTTCAATATTCTTGACTTCCTTGTCAATCAGAGACAAACGGTGTCCATCTGTGGACACCATCCTCAGGAAAGCCTTTCCTTCCTCCATGACCTTTTCGGTGAAAATCCCGGAGAGTTTAAAGCCGGCCTCTTCCAAGGTCACGGCATAAATCGTTTTATTGATCATTTCCCTGAGAACAAGGCCGTCTATTTCGAGCATGTCCACCCCTTCAGGCTCTAGAAAAACCGGATATTCGTCGGCGGAAAGGGAAGCCAGATTGAATCGCGCCTGCTCGTCGGTGAGAAAGATCCAGTTGTTTTCTTTTTCGCGAAGGTGGATCTGAGGATTCTTGCTTTCCTTCAAGATTTCAAAGAGTTTTCTGCCTGGTATCGTGACGTTGCCGGGTGTGACGACCTGGGCAGGAATCCTTTGCTGAAGGCTTATTTCCAAATCTGTGGCGGACAGGGAAATGTCCGAACCCGATGCAGAAACCAGAATCATCGAAAGAATCGGCATGTTGCTCCTTTTCTCAATGATGCTCTGTACCTTGGAAACCGCCTTGTAGAGTTCTTCCTTATCTAATTTTATTTCCATGAATTCCTCCAAATAATAATAATAACCATAGAGGGGATGAATTGTTCAAAAATAATGTAACACCCTGTAAATAATATTTATTTTTTATCTCTTTGGTGCCGGGCTTTTCTCAACATTCTCGACGGAACGGAGCGATGCCGTGTGCCTGTCATGCCGACATATTCCAAAAAACATCAAAACCCGGGAAAACCGGTAAACAACTCACTCAACCAAGTAAATGCTCCAGCATCTTAAGATCATCCCCTATTTTCTTTTCTCCGGCCTTTAGCCGCTCTATCCTCTTGATAGCATAGATGACGGTGGAGTGATCTTTTTTCCCGAAGGACTCTCCAATTTCTTTCAAAGACAGAGACGTATGACTCCTTGCAATATACATGGCCAGTTGCCTGGGGTACGCATAGAGCCGCTTTTTTTTATCCGAAACAAGGTCCGCCAAAGAGATGTTGAAATATCCTGCCGCTGTGTTCAGAATATCTTCCAGAGTGATCCCGCTCTTTTCCGAATCCCTGGTTAAAGCCTTGACCATGGAGATCGTTATCTTTCCATCGCTGACCGAGGAATAGGTTTCGAGCTTGATCAAGTTTTTGACAAGCCCCTTGATATCGCTGCTGGCGTTTCCCAGAAAGAAGGCCACGTCATCGGGAATATTCATGTGGGTTTGTGATGCCTTGCCTTGGATGAGATCCATCTTTATCTTTTGATCCGGTGATTCGATGTCGGCGAGCAGGCCCCACCCCAGTCGCGACTTCAGTTCGGGGCTGATACTTTTCAGCTTGTTCGGCGGCGCATTGCCGGTAATGACCATTTGCTTCTTGCCCCCATAGAGGGAATTGAAGATAAAGAGAAATTCTTCTTGGGTCTTTTGCCTTTGGGCAAGAAGGTGAATGTCATCGAAGAGAAGAAGTTCAAGATCACAATACTCTGTCCGGAATTCCGGGAGTTTGTCGTTGTTGATGGCGTAGGTGAAATCATAACTGAACGCGTCCGAGGACAGATATCGAACCCGGCAATAGGGGTTCTTCTTGAGCCGGTGGTTGCCTATGGCGTTGAGCAAATGGGTCTTGCCCAGACCGGGGTTAGAGTATATGTATAGCAAGGGATACTGCTCATGAGGGTGATCGGAGAGAGCCTGGGCAGAGGTACAGGCAAAGCGATTGCAATCTCCGGTCAAGAACGCCTCGAAAGTCATTGAAGGATTAAGTCTCTGCTTGAGAACACTGTCGGAGGGGACACGGGTAGAGGGGGTCTGGTTTTCCGCCGCGGACTGGGAGTTGTGAAAGCTGAAACGGATACTGGGAGAACCGTTCGTCACCTTTTTGAAGGTCTTTTTTAGGTCTATGAGGTAATGCTCGCTCAACCAGGTGGCCACGAACTTATTGGGCACCTCGATGACGGCCGCATTGGAATCGAGTTTGCTGAGGGATGTGCTGGAGAACCAGGTTTTCAGTTCTCCTTTATTGAGTCTGGAGCCTAGGGCGCCGATGATTTGATTCCAGATTTCTTTTTTTTTTGACGTGCTCATGGTTAGCGCGAAAGATGTTTAAATTTGCCTGAATATTAGGAAAAGTTTCATAGAATGGCAACTAAAATTTCCTTTTTGAGGAGGTGATCATGCCTTATTCAATCGGCTTGGCCGGTAAAGGCGGAACAGGAAAGACGACCGTGGCGGGGTTGCTCATCAAGTACCTCGTTGAGAAAGGGAAGGTTCCTGTGCTTGCCGTGGATGCGGACGCGAATTCGAATTTAAACGAGGTCCTGGGACTCAAGGTGGAAGAGACGCTGGGGGATGCCAGGGAGGAAATGAAAAAAGGCGTGGCCGCCGGGATGACCAAGGACATCTTCATGCAAATGAAACTCGAACAAGCGGTTGTGGAATCAAAGGATTTCGATCTCATTGTCATGGGAAGACCCGAGGGAGCGGGCTGCTATTGTGCGGCAAACACCTTGCTGACCAATTATCTTGATCGACTCATCAACAACTACGCTTACATCGTCATGGACAATGAAGCAGGAATGGAGCACATCAGCAGGCTGACGACCAATAATGTAAATCTCCTTCTGGTCGTCTCCGATTCCACCCGGCGGGGCATCCAGGCCGCCTCGAGGATTTATGAGCTAACCCAGGAACTGGGTCTGAGAATAGAGCAAAAGTGCCTCATCGTAAACCTGGCCAGGGACGGCCAGGAGGAAGAGATCCGGAAAAGGGCAGAGGAATTCGGCCTCGAAGTGAGCGGCATCATGCCGGAAGACCCTATGGTAAGACAGTACGATTTAGAGGGCAGGCCGACCACCGAATTGAACTTGGAAAGTCGAGCCCTTAAAGCCGCTTTTGCCATATTCGACAGCGTGATCCCCTCATGAAATCTGTGTATACAGATTTCATCAAAGCATCAAGATGTGGTAGTCGCTATAGGCCTGCAACAAGATGTTGACGATATTCTACTATAATAGAAGGTATTCATTTTATTGACAAAAAGTACTTGACAACCCCAACCCTGTTGAATATGGTGGGTAGTCCTCTGATGAAGGGGTTATTTTTTTTCCAGCCTCAGGGGATGTCTGCGTGTATTCCTGACGCAGCGTTGGGGAGCCTCTCTCGATCAGGCCGGTCCCAAGCGATCCAGACACAAAAGGCTCAGCAATGAAAAAGGTGGAGCACAACCTCTCCCTGTTGTCTATTTTTTTTTCAAGAAGAGGCCGGTCAAGAAACGTCATGCAGGGAGAGATCAACGACATAGCGTAAATTCTATTCATTGATGCTTTAGACGTGATTGTCATCGAAGAAGGAGGTATGGAAATTGGCCTTTCAAATTCCTAAACAGCCCTATTCCGGAAGAATAGGGACGACGACCATCGGATCGGGTGACTCCTCGGTCACCCTCGGAGGAGGGGACTCTTATCCGTTTTATCTTTTCGAAGGATCCATGCCGAACCCTCCCAAGATTGCCATGGAGATCTGGGACTATGATCCTTCCAAAGATTGGCCCGGCGCCGCGGTGGAGCCATTCAAGGACGTGATCGGCTCACCGGAGGCTTGGGCGAAAAAATGCGTTGAGCAATACGGCGCAGATCTGATCGTTGTGCAGCTCAAGAGCACGGACCCAAACGGCATGGACAGGGGAGCGGATGAGGCCGCGGCGGTGGTCAAGAAGGTGGTGGACGCAGTGAAAGTCCCGGTCATCGCCTGGGGTACCGCAAACAACCAAAAAGACGAGGACGTTCTCAAAAAAATCGGAGAAATCTGCCAGGGTAAGAACGTGGGTCTGTCCCCGGTGGAAGAGGCGAATCACAAAGGCGTGGGCGCGAACGCTCTAGCTTACAACCAGACGATCGTGGCTTCTTCCCCGATTGACGTGAACCTGGCAAAACAGCTCAACATTCTTTTGGGCAATCTGGGTGTCGCCGCCAATAAGATCATCATTGACCCCACGACGGGGGGCCTTGGATACGGCATGGAGTATTCTTACTCCGTGATGGAAAGAATCAGGATGGCGGCCCTGACCCAGGAGGATGACAAGCTTCAAATCCCGATCATCGCCAATGTCGGCAATGAAGTGTGGAAATGCAAAGAAGCCGGCCAGAGCATCGAGAGCGCGCCGACCCTCGGCGATCCCGAGAGGCGTGGGATCTCCATGGAGGCCACGGCTGCGGTATGCTACCTTCTTGCCGGTGCCGATATCGTGATTCTGCGGCATCCTGAAACCGTGCGTCTGGTGCGCGCTTTTATCGATCGCATGGTCAACGGCGGATCGGTGGCGGACGTTCAGGGAATCTCCAAGCGGCTGGAACTCCAGGAGGCTGATCTTGCCGGTATTGCGCCTGAGCCCGTGCTGGCCGTCGAAAAGGAAGAAGCCGCTCCTGCTGCACCCAAGAAAGCCGCTCCTCCCAAAGCTGAGGAGAAACCCAAGGCTGCACCTAAGCCGGCCGAGAAGGTGGTAGAACTGAAGCCGGAGGCAAAAGCGAAAGAGGAGCCCGCGGCCAAGCCGAAAGAGGATGAGGCCGCGAAGGCCAGAGCCGAAGCCGAGGCCAGGAAGAACGCCGAGGAAGAGGCGAAGGCCAAAGCGGAGGCGGAAGCGAAAGCCAAGGTCGAGGCAGAAGCCAAGGCCAAGGCGGAGGCGGAAGCCAAAGTCAAAGCCGAAGCCGAGGCCAAGAAAAAGGCCGAGGAAGACGCCAAGGAGAAGGAAAAGGCCGACCTCGAGGCTTTGAGAAAGAAGCGGGCCGCGACAGCACCTGAGAAGAAGGTCGAAAAGCCGGCCAAGGCGGCCCCGGCGGAGAAGGAAGAAGAAAAGCCGGCCAAAGCCGGCGCAGGCGAAATTGAGAACGTGGTGGATCGCCTCATCAGGAATCTCACGCGGATGCACAAGCATTCGTAGATCTCGAATGTGGATTTGCTCCCAGGCCGACCATGGCCGGGAGGTAGGAACGGACGCTCACCGGCAGAAGCCGGATGAAATTAAAAATGCCTCTTAGGAAGGGAGGAACAACGGTATGTCAAAATTAGTGGCGTTTGCAGCTATCCAGGGTGCATACAATATAGTCTCCAAGGCGGAAGGAAAGTACAAGCAGGCCCTGGAAACCTACGGCGGAAGCCAGAAACTGGAGTTTCCCAACACGGCGTATTTCCTGCCCATCATCTACTCGCTGACGGGCATGAAGGTGACTGATCTCGATTCAGCGAAGAAGCCGCTCGATTTCGCGCGGAAACTTCTGCCCCCCCATGTGAAGAAAGACTGTCACATCCCCTATCTCGGACCCCTCCTAGACGCGGGCATGGCCGCTCTTTTTGCAGAAGAGATCGTCGAGGCCATCCGATACGTGGAAGATCCGGATTTTTACCAGCCCGAGGTGGAGGACCCGGACATCGACAATGGAAAGCTGTGGCTCGGAGCCGCAGACGACAAGATCATGAGAAAGAGGGGCGTGGAGTTCGTGGACGGCACAGCACCCGGGTTCGCAGCCATCGTGGGCTCTGCTCCGGATTCGGCCACGGCAAAGAAGATCGCCGAGGAGTACCAGCTCAAGACCATCTACGTGTTCATGGCGGCCAACCAGAACGGAACCACCTTCGCGGAGCAGCTCATGAAGGAAAAGGTCCAGATCGGCTGGAACACCCGACTCGTGCCTTTCGGGCCGGACATTTCGGCCGCGGTTTTCGCCCTCGGTTTCGCCAACCGCGCCGGCATGGCCTTCGGCGGTATTCAACCCGGCGATTACAAGAAACAGCTCAAGTATCAGAAAGACCGCGTCTTCGCGTTTGTCAACGCTCTTGGGGAAGTGAACGCGGAGTGGGCGGCCAATGCGGCCGGCTGCGTCAACTGGGGCTTCCCCACCATTGCCGACACGGACATTCCTGAGATTCTGCCCACCGGCGTGTGCACCTACGAGCACGTGGTGGCCAATGTGGACTACGATGACATCGTCTCCAAGTCCATCGAGATCCGCGGCCTCAAGGTGAGCGTGGCCAAGATTGACATTCCCCTCGCCTACGGCCCGGCTTTCGAGGGCGAACGGGTGAGGAAAGACGATCTCTACCTGGAGATGGGCGGGGGCAAAACCCAGTGCACCGAGCTCTGCAAGATGGCGGAGATGAACGAGATCGAAGACGGCAAGGTGGAGCTTGTCGGTCAGGACATCAAGGACGTGAAAAAAGGAAGCCGGCTTCCCCTGGGAATCTATGTTCAAGTCGCGGGCCGGAAAATGCAGGTCGATTTCGAGCCCATTCTCGAGAGGCAGATTCATCACCTCATCAACTACGCCCAGGGCATCATGCACATCGGGCAGAGAGACATCGCGTGGATAAGGGTCGGCGAGCAGGCCGTTGAAAAAGGGTTCTCCCTCAAGCATCTCGGGACGATCCTCCACGCCAAGCTGCATCAGGACTTCGGAAGCATCCTGGACAAGGTCCAGGTGACCCTCTACACGAAGAAAGAAGACGTGGACAAGCTGACCACGCGAGCAAGAGGTGAATACAAGCACAGGGATGACCGCGTCGAAAAGATGACCGATGAGGCTGTGGAGACTTACTATTCCTGCACCCTGTGCCAGTCCTTTGCGCCGAGCCACGTGTGCGTGATCAGCCCGGAAAGGACCGGATTGTGCGGAGCTTACAACTGGATGGACTGCAAAGCCTCCTTCGAAATCAACCCCACGGGTCCGAACCAGCCGGTGCAGAAAGGGGAATGTCTGGATACCAAGCTCGGCCAGTGGAAAGGCGTAAACGAGTTCGTGTTCAAGGCTTCGCGACAGGCTATTGACCACTACAATTTCTACAGCGTCGTTATCGATCCCATGACCACATGCGGATGCTGCGAGTGTATCGCGGCGGTTCTTCCAGGGGCCAACGGGATCATGACCGTCCACCGGGACTACACCGGGGAGACGCCCTGCGGCATGAAGTTCACGACCCTGGCCGGCGTCATGGGCGGCGGGCAGTCTTCGCCGGGCTTCGTAGGCCATTCCAAGTACAACATCACCCAGCGCAAGTTCATTGTCGGCGATGGGGGTTTGCTCAGGATGGTTTGGATGCCCAAGTCCTTGAAAGAGGAGATCAGGGAGCGGCTGCTCAGGCGCGGTGAGGAACTCGGTGTGCCCGACCTCGTCGACAGGATCGCCGATGAGACGGTGGGAATCACCGAAGAGCAGATTATGACTTTCCTGAAGGAAAAAGAGCATCCCGCCCTGAAAATGGACCCCATTGTAGGCTAATTGTTAGGATAGGAGACGATTATGGGACTGACTGGTATTCAGATTTTCAAACTGCTGCCCAAGACCAACTGTGGTGAATGCGGCGTTCCCACGTGCCTTGCTTTTGCCATGAACCTCGCCGCAGGAAAGGCGGAGCTTGACGCCTGTCCCTATGTGTCGGAGGATGCGAGGGCGAAACTGTCGGAGGCCTCGGCGCCCCCGATCCGGCAGGTGGCCATCGGCGCCGGGGTGAGAGCATTCAAGATCGGCGGGGAGACGGTCATGTTCAGGCATGAAAAGACCTTCTACAACCCCACCGGGATCGCGGTCATGGTGAAATCCGATGAGGGTCCCGAGGCTCTCGGCCGGAAGCTGAAGGCCTGGAACGCTCTTCAATACGAGCGAGTAGGGCTCAACCTGAGACCCGAGCTGATCGCGTTGAAGGACGCCGGCGGCGACGGGGCGGCTTTTGCCGCTGCGGCAAAGAAGATCGCCGAGGAAAGCGAATTCAACCTGATCCTCATGAGCGACAAGGTGGACGCCATGAAAGCGGCCGTCGACGCCTGTGCATTCAAGAAACCCCTTCTGTACGCAGCAACGGCCCAGAACGCGGATCAGATGGGCGCTCTGGCCAAAGAGAAGGGTCTTCCCCTGGCCGTGAAGGCGGACAACATGGACGGCCTCGTCGCCCTGAGCGACAAGCTTACGGGCATGGGCTTGAAGGACCTGGTGCTGGATTCGGGCGCCAGGGAACCGAAGCAACTTTTCCAGGATCAGGTGGCGATCCGTAGAGCGCCCTTGAAGGCGGGAAACCGTTCTTTGGGTTTCCCCTCCATAGCCTTTCCCTGCGAAATGGCGAGCAACGTGGATGTGGAGATGATTCTTGCCGCCATGCTCATCGCCAAGTACGCGGGCATCGTGGTTCTGTCTGACCTGAAGGGGGAGAACCTTTTCCCGCTCCTGCTGGAACGCCTGAACATCTACACCGATCCGCAGAGACCCATGACCGTGACCCAGGGGATTTACGAGATCGGCGCGCCGAACGAGAATTCTCCTGTCCTGGTCACCACCAATTTCTCCCTGACTTACTTCATCGTGAGCGGTGAAATCGAGGGCAGCCGGGTGCCTAGCTGGCTTCTCATCATGGACACGGAAGGGCTTTCCGTAATGACCGCATGGGCCGCGGGCAAGTTCTCCGGGGATGCGGTGGGCACGTTTGTCAAGAAGTGCGGGATTGCGGACAAGGTGGCACACAAGAAGATCATCATTCCCGGGTATGCCGCCTCCATCAGCGGTGATATGGAAGAGGAGCTGCCGGGGTGGGATATCATCATCGGGCCCAGAGACGCTTCTCTCATCCCGAAGTTCCTGAGAGACACATGGGCAAAGTAGACTGAAGAGGGAGGTAGGCGATGTTACTGATCGGTGAGAACCTGAATGTGATCAACCGGATCATCGGGAAGGCTTTCAAGGAAAAGGACCCCGGCCCGATTGCCGAAGAAGCGAAGAGACAGAAGGCGAAAGGAATGGATTGGATCGACATCAACCTGGGTCCCGCAAGAAAGGGCGGGGCCGAGCTGATGGAGTTCGTGGTGAAAACCGTGCAGGAAGCCATCGGCGACACCCCTCCCCTTTGCCTGGATACGTCCAACGTCGAAGCCATGGAGGCGGGACTCTCTGCCCACAAGGGCAAGGCCATCATCAACTCCATCATGTGCCGGCCCGAGCGGTACGAGAAAATGATCCCGCTTGCCGTCAAGCACAAGGCGAACATGATCGCCCTGATGTGGGGACCGGAAGGCCTGCCCCGGGACGAGAACGAGAGGGGTGCCCTGGCCGCTGAATTGATCTATGCGGCCAATGAGGCGGGGGTTCCCAACGAGGACATCTTTGTAGACGGGATCGTGACGCCGGTGAACATTCAGCAGCCTCAGCTCATGAGCCTGCTGGCTTTCCAGGAAATGCTTCAGGACATGTTTCCGGGGATCAAGTCTACGTGCGGTCTTTCCAATATCTCCAACGGTCCCCCGGATCACCTGAGAGGCATCCTGAACCAGACCTACATGGTCATGCTGGAGAGAAAAGGCATGTATTCCTGCATTGCCGACGCCTATGACGACAAGCTCATCGAAATCGCCAGGGGCAAGCGGCCGGACGTGGTCGAAGTCATCCACAAGGTCATGGACGGGGAATCCGTGGACCTGGGTGCTCTGTCCAAGGAACTGCAGGATTATGTGAAGACCGCGAGGGTCATTTTGGGTCACACGCTTTACTCGGATTCGTGGCTGGAACTGTAGCGCGTCCGTTTGATTCCTGTTTGGAAAAAAAATCTCCCCGGGGAAATTCTCCGGGGAGATTTTTTGTGGTATATAGGCATATCCGATCAAGCATTTCGCTTATGCCCATTCAAGGTGAGGCAAGAAACTCATGACGCTTCGAATCACGATCACGGAAGAAAAAGACACGGTGATCATGGCGCCGGCCGGAAGGATCGACAGCTTCTCGATTGAAGAACTCCAGGAAGGCTTTGAACAGGTCAAGGAGACGGGGAAAAGCAACATCATTCTCCTGCTCAGAGACCTCGAGTACATCAACAGCCGAGGGGTAGGAGCCTTCCTCTCCTTCTTCAAGTGGATCAAGGAGGTGGGAGGCGTGGTCAGGCTCGCGGAGGTGCCGCCCAACATCATGGAGCTTCTGAACCTGCTGGGGCTCGAAGGCCTTGCCAGGGTCTATCCCACGCTGCCGAGGGCTGTAGAGAATTCCGGCGTCGAGATCCGTACCAAGGAAGTGTATGCCGGATCAGGGGAGGCCGAAGAGGGTGACTTCGAGGCCGGCCCTGCAGCGGAAAAGGGCAGGATGCCCTACATCCTCGCCGGGGCCGGGATCGTGATCGCGGCGATTCTTGTTTATCTCTTCTTGCAACCCGCCAGGCGGGCGCCGGGGCCGGAAAGTGCCCTGTCCTCCAAGTTGGACCTCCTGGAACGGAGGCTCGTTCAGCTTGAGGGCCGAGGCAGGGCGCCTTCCCCATGGGATGAAAAGGCGGAAAGCTTGTCCAAGAACCTTTCCGAGCGCATGGGCCGGATCGAAAAGGACCTGGCCCAATTAAAGGCCGAGGTGGAGTCGGCGAACAAGAAGGCTGAAACAGCTCCTGCTCCGAAAAAAGCGCAGGAACAGCCGAAGCAGGCATCTTACCACGTGGTCTCCAAAGGCGAGACCCTCTATCGCATCGCCCTCCGGTACAACATGACGGTCGAGGAGGTGCGCCGCGCAAACAACCTGAAACCGGATCAACCCATTTTTATTGGTCAGAGACTGCTCGTCAAGGCCCCATGAAACTCCCTGCAGCAAGGATCCTGCGGAGTTTCATGAAGAGAAGGGACGGAGCCGGGAAAGGTGGGCAGGCTCCGCGATCTCGACGCGCTTGCCTTCCAGGATTGCCGCGGGCACGGCAAGCACCATGGACCTCGCATAAGCCTCATCTCCGGTGATCGCTTCAACCGCCGAGACCGCTTCGGACAGGACAGGAGGACGACGGTCCCGGGAGTGGGCATCACTGGCGATGATGTGCACCAGCCTATTCTTCACGATTTCCGCCGCGCAACGCCTGATCATCTCTCCAAAGCCGCCTGTGAGGCTCATGGCCGTGACTTGACTCAAGGCACCCACGGAGACGAGGTCATGGAGGACCTGGAGGTCGCGGAGAATCACCGGGTTGCGCTCGGGGTGCGTAATGATCGGAGTGATCCCGTTCAGTTTCAGAGCAAAGATCTCGTCCCTGACGCCCGGCGGGATCGTCTGAGCGGGAAGCTCCAACAGAAGGTATTTTCCGGCGTTGTTGATGGTCACCGCCTCCCCTTTTTCGATAAGGCTCACCATGGCCGGGCAGAGGTGGACATCGCCTCCGGGGATCAGCTTGAGAGGGATGCCTCGTTCCGAGAAAATGGATTGCAGGGACGCGACCCGTTCAAGGGTGGGACCAAGGGGGTTGTGGTACATTCCGTCGAGACCGTGAGGCGTGGCAACCACCGTGTGAATGCCGTCCTGCACGGCTTGATCAGCCATGGCAAGGCTTTCTTCCAAGGACCGGGGTCCATCGTCGACACAGGGCAGGATATGGCAGTGAAGATCGATCAATGATCAGATCTCGTCTCCGTAGCTCGTCTTGGTCCTTTTCTGCCTGCGCATCTTCTTTTTTCTCTGCCCGTCTTCGCCGTAGTAGTAATAGTAGTACTGATAATAGTAGTACCCGTCCCTTTCCATGTCTACGCCGTTGAGCACGGCGCCTAGAATGTGGCTGTTCACGGCGTGCAGTTGGTTCACCCCGTTCTTGACGATCTCTCTGGGCGTGGCGCCGGCGCGAACCACGATGACCGCGCCGTCCGCAAGTCTTCCCAGGACGACCGCATCGGTGACCGCGGTGATGGGAGGCGAATCGATGATAATCCGCTGGTAGGCCTTGCGAAGCAGCTCCAGGAGCTTTGTCATGCGGGTCGATCCCAGGATCTCGGAAGGATTGGGAGGGATGGGACCGCAGGGGATGATGTCGAGGTTCTGAATCTGGGTCGACATGACAGCGTCTTTCACGTCACAGGTCCCGACGAGCACGTTGGACATGCCTTTTTCCCTGGAAACGCCCAGGACCCGGTGCACGCTCGGTTTTCGCATGTCGCAATCGAGAAGCACGACCTTGGTGCCCGACTGGGCCATGGTGACTGCTAAATTAAGAGCCGTGCTGGTTTTCCCCTCCTGCGGCGCCGCGCTGCTGACCAGAATGACTTGAGGCTGGTTCTCCGCAGAGGAAAAAAGGATACCGGTTCGAATTCCCCGGTAAGCTTCGCTGGCCGTGGATTTGGGGGAGTGCAGGGTGACGAGCTCGGGCCCCCTGTTTTCTTCCGGATGGCCGTTTTCTGCAAAGGCCATGGCAGGGACAGGGCCGAGATAAGGAATGCCGAGATGCCTTTTGATGTCTTCGGGAAGCTTGATGGTGTTGTCGAGATACTCGAAGAAAAAGGCCAGGCCCGTTCCGGCGAGGAGCCCCACGAGGACGGCCAGGAGAATGTTGAGTTTCTTTTTCGGCCTCACGGGGTGCAGGGGCACCTCGGCCTGATCAATGATCCGGATGTTGCCGGTCTTCATGTCTTCGGTGAGAGAGGCTTCTTTGAAGCGCTTGATCAGCAGCTCGTACATCTGGCTTGCACTCTCAGCCTCCCGCCGCAAAACGGTGTACTCGATGGCCTTCTGATTGAGTTCAAGGGACTCCTTTTTCTGCTTGTCGAGCGCCGACTTCAAGGAGTTCTCTCTTGCCTGCGCCACCTTGTATTCGCTGCGAAGGGAGTTGATGACCCGGTTCACTTCCTGCCCTTTCCGCTTCTGCAAGGTCCTGAGTTCGGACTCGATGGCCACCATCTGGGGGTGGTTCTCACCATACTTCTTCGAGAGCTCCGACATGCGCTTGTAGAGCTCCACTTCCATGGACTTGATCTGGCGGATGAGCTCGTTGTTGAGCACCTCGGGGATGGAATCCAGCATGTCGGGCGTAGCCGTGAGGGCCAGGGCCTGCTGATAACGGGTTTCGGCCTCGACCCGTTTTGATTCCGCCTCGACGACCTGGGCGTTGAGCTGGGCCAGTTTCTGAGCCGTCACCTTCTCGACGTCGCTGGAAAAATCCGTGATGATATCGTGTTTTTCTTTGTATTGGAGCAGTGCCTGCTCCGCCCTGTCCACCTTCTTGCGTTCTTCTTCGATGCGCGTGTTGAGCCACCGCACCGCGTCCTGAACCGCTTTGAGTTTGGTCTCCAGGTTCTTGTCCATGTAGGCTGCGGCCAGGGTGTTGGCGATCTTCGCGGCAAGGGCCGGATCTTTCGCCTCAAAGCTCACATCCACGAGGCGGCTGTTGCGGATGGGGTTAACCCCGATCCGGCTGATGAATTCAGAGACGAGCTCAACGTCCTTTTCCTGCTCGTCCCCTTGGGCAAGGGGCTTCTCCGTTCTCACCAGGGAAGCCATCGCCTCCTTCCACGAACCGAGAGTTTTCCGGATCGATCGTTTCAGGTTGGACAGGAGATCATCCTTGGGTTTCGGAGAGAACTCTTCGCTTTGATCCAGCGTCAGGCGCCGGATCACGTCCCGGGCGACATTGCGGCTTTCAATGATTTTGTACTGGGTCTGGTAGTAATCGGTGCCCGAGGCATCCACGGCCATGACTTCCTGGATGGAAACGACGTTCGGGTTTTCCTTGTCGATGATGAGGCGGGCCGTGGCCTGGTATATGGGCGTTGCAGTGAAGGCATGGATGGTCACGGTGATCACCATGATGGCGAACACCGTGATGACGGTCCATTTGCGCTTGGCAAGGACACGAAGATAGTCACGGAGATCGATCGGCTCTTTTTGATGCTCTTCCATCAAAAGAAGCTCTCCGGCACGACGACGATGTCATTGGGCTGGATGGTCACATCCTGGATCTTCTTACCCGCGTCGGTGATCGCGTCGACTTTCACCTCGATGATCTTCTCGGCGCCCTCTTCCACCCGGATGATACGGGTGCGGTTGCGGGCTGCAATGGGTGTGAAACCCCCGGCCATGCTGATCGCCTCCACGAGAGAGATTTCCCTGTCCGTGATGGCGTAAGAGCCGGGTTCCTTAACCTGGCCGATGATGTAAAAGTGCTCCGCAGGGGGCACGTAAAGAACGTCCTTGTCTGCGAGGAAGAGGTTGGAGATCTGGTCCCTGCCCTTCAGGAGCGACTGCAAGTCGAAGTGGATGACGATTTTCCGTTCTTTGGCCGTGTTCGGATTTTCCGTGCGAACGATCATGCCCTTCTTGCCGGCTTTCTGGAAATCGATCCCCTCCGCTTTGGAAACGGCGTCCAGCACCCTTTCCTGGGCCTGAAGCGCATAACTTCCCGGGGTTTTTACGGCGCCGAGGACCAGGAACTTCTTGCTCTTGTAGTCGGTCACCATCACGGAAACGTGGGCGTCTAAGAGATAGCGGCCTTCGGCAAGCTTGAGGGAAATCAGCTTCTCCATCTCCGAGGTGGTGAGACCGTCCACTTTCACCCTCCCGATCAGGGGAAAAGAAATGTACCCGTCCGCAGACACCCTGACAGCCTCCCTGGACAGGTCCTTCTCTTCGTACACGGTCACGCTGAGCACGTCATACCCGCCCACCCGGTAGTCCTGCGCTCCCTTCACCCCTTCAGGATGTTTCATGAGGTATTCCGTTACATTGAAGTGGGGCGTCTCTTCCAGAACCGCGGAGATGGTGGGATCGACGCTTTCCCGGCCTCTTGCCCTTTTGAACTCCTCGAGTTTGGCCAGATCCTCCTGCTTCAAGCCTCCCATCTCGCCTTCCTGCACGGCAGTGACTTTTACCACCTCGCCCGAGTCCGTGACGCATGCCCCGACAAGGATGAAGGCAAGCAGGAGCAAGAAACATCGCAGCATTTTCATGAGCCGGCCTTTCTCTTCCTGAAATCCGAGTCCATCAACATTGAATATTGTTCATTATCCGGGTTGAAATTTCAAGATCAATCTGTCGGGACGACAGGATCACGACCGGGAGGTCGCTCCTACACAGAGATGACATGTCGGCAAAAACGGAGCGTCAATACTATTTCGAGACGGTTAATAAGATCCCTCACCTGCCTTAAAGCGGGGTTCGGGATGACGCGTCGCGTCGGATTTCTCGGCTGCCGCCTCGAAATGCCGTTGCGACTCGATCTCTCCCTGCTAGTAAACCGCTCTCAAAGAAACCATGAAGCGGTTGTCCTTGTAATTGTCTTCCGGATAATTCGAATCCTGTTTCAGGTAGCTGTAAGCGACCCCTCCGCTCAGCCAGGCAAGGATCCTGTAATTGATCCCGACGCTGAAGAGGTAATTATCCGACTCTTTCTCCGGATTCACGGGAACATTGTAGTCATATTGAGCATAAGCCGCCTTGGCTGTGAGGGTGAACCTCGTGAGGAAGACCTGGGCCAGCCCCAAGGCTATGCCTGTATCCGTGTAGTACTGGTTCGTGTTGGAGCCCGTGTCTCTCAGGGCCCTGATCAGGTCAAGGGACAGGGTGGTGGCCGATGTGGCGAAGTAGTTGATTCTCGTTTCTGCAACCCAGGTATTCTTGTCCTCGAATCTATTTCCGAAGGAATCGAACTCGTTGTCGTATTCCCTCCAGTAATATCCCACGTTAAACTCACCGGAAAACTTGGCGCCTGAATCCCACGTGAGGCCGGCACTGACCTGGTTGTAAGAGAAATCAGCATCGTTTTCCTCGGTCACACCGCTCGAGGGCAGCGCGCCGTAGTAGTCTCGGTTCCCGGAAAAGTACCGGATGAAACCCCAGGTTTTGGGCGCCACGCGCACTTCAAAACCGCCGCCGTAGTTGTTCATTTTGTAGTTCTGGGTGAAGTCGGATTCGAGCTTGTATTTCTGCTTGTAATAGTCGTAATAGGCAAGCACCCTGAACCGATTGCTGAACTCGTACCCCACCCTGCCCAGGAAGTCGTTGTACCACCTCATGGTCTGCGGCACGCCGAGCTTGAACTGGTTGTCGGAACCGAACGGATCCTCTGCGTCCACGTAGACGTTCTTGATGCCTACGATGAGTCCGCCGGGCGCCTGATAGTCCAGGTCGAACAGCCCTTTCTGGTTGTTCCAGTCGTTCTGATCCTCATCGAGGTAGTACGCCCAATCGCCCTCATAACCGAGCTTAATGCTCCCGCGACCTTCCAGGCTGTAATCCAGAAGCAGGCCGGGGACAACATGAAAGATCCAATCCGACGTTACCACCTCTGTCGTGTCGTTGGTCCCGCTGCCGAGGTAGATGTTGTCGTCGTAGACCGCTTCAACCCCGAGGGAAGGAATGACCTTGAGCTTGCCCATGGAAATCCTACCGCCCTGCGCAGCGGCGGTTGTGCAAACACATGCCGTCAGGCTCAGCACCAGGCAGGCAATGACAAATCCCCTTCTCATAAAACAGCTCCTTTCCTAAAAGAACAAAAGGATGCGCATGCGGACCTTTTTCATTACGGCAACGTCGTGGGACTTGCTGCCGATGTCGTCGTCGTTGTGCTCGTTGTGGTCGTCGTTGTCGTCGGAATAGATACGGTTGTCGTTGTCGGTGCCGCCGTCGTGGTGGTCGTCGCGGGCGCGACGGTTGTGGTCGTGGTCGTGGCCCCGGGAACCGTTGTGGTGGCGGGGCCCGTCAACGTGTCCAGCTCGGTCGTCGCCTCTTTGAGATCCTCGTTCACTTTTTGGAGCACGGACTCGAGAGCTTCCTTGGCTTCTTCGCTCAGGTTCTCGTTCCCCAATATTGCCAAAAGGGAAGCCTGCACGGCATCGAGGGCCGCCACTTTTGCTCCGGCTTTGTCCGCATCGGTTCCTGTCGCCTTTGCTTTTTCGGCTTGCTCGAACGCCTTGGTCAGCTTGTCGTACACTTTGTTCTCTTGGGCGTAGCGCCGGGAGTTGGATTCCAGGTTCTTGAAGAACTGCTCCGTCACTTTTTCGATTTTGCCGGAAATTTCTGTGGATCCTTGAATCTCATTCAAATAGGTCATCACGTTGTCAAAGCCGAACTCGGTGATGGTTCCGCGAAGGCCGCAGACGGCCGTGGGAGACTGGAGATAGTTCTTCCTTTTCGAGGTCCCGGACCTGAACCAAAGGGTTCCCACCTGGCAGGTGACCCTGCGAACCACGTTCTTGACCTTAAAAAGCCATCCGGTCTCCTCCTCGGCCTCCTGGACCAGGATGCTGGTGAAGGCTCTCACTTTCATGAGCGCGCCGTCATTGAACGTGATCTGGGCTTCTCCATTCTTGGTCTGCACGCGGTCCCCGTTGTTCAGAGGGAAGCCGACCTGATCGACCTGCTTGAACTCCGTACCTGTCAAGACAATGACGTCCCCTTGGAACTGGGTAATTTGGGCGATAAATGCAGCGCCGGCCGGTGATGGAACAAGGAGAAACATGCCCAGGGACAAAACGACCAGGGTTAGCGGAAACCTGAATCTGGAAACCATAATCAGCCTCCTTCATGAACCAGAAAAATTCGAACCTTCGGAAGGATCCGGGGACTGGCTTTTATGTATAGTAAACCATAGTTTTATATAATATTTCCAAATCAAAGTCAATCTAAATTTGATGGTCCTTGGAAGGCAATACGGTTCGCTTTCCAATCGACCAGCACCCAGTATCTAGTATCACGTCTCATAAGTTCTGTGTCGGTTTTTGGCTATTCAACCTATGCGAAAATCAGATGGATTCTCTAAATTCGAATCTCGAATATCGAAATTCGAAACAAATTCGAATGATTGAAATACGAATGACCAAAACAATGGAAGCGGGCTTGGTTCCTGTTTGTTCTAGATTTTGGACATTGTCGTTTTGGCATTGTTTCGGATTTCGAATTTCGTGCTTCGAATTTCCGTGTCTGCGCGAAGTGGGTCAAATATGGAACTGATTGCAAGATTTCAACTTGCCATATTTA
>Ga0209163_1000240_pt1 | contig 127920 bp, 102 predicted proteins | sample MTBAKSrepl2MetaG_FD_187457 | JGI IMG/M metagenome (GOLD analysis project Ga0209163, IMG submission 187457) | Enrichment culture microbial communities om Arthur Kill intertidal strait, New Jersey, USA, that are MTBE-degrading - MTBE-AKS2 (Arthur... | ecosystem: Environmental > Aquatic > Marine...
TCTTTTTCCGCAGCCTCACCGGGTATCATACCTGGATAACTGCGTTACTATCTTTCGCCGGCGTGTCCCCCTCCGCTACGGGGAGTATGAACGGATGCCGACCCCGCTGCGGCGGGCGTAAGTGTATCCTCTCTGTCCGCGCGGTGATCCTTCACGCCTTCCCGGTCCGGATCCGGTTGGAATGGGCCGCGTATCCGTCCCGGAAAGGCTAGATCACCGCTTTATGCTCCCCTCGAGGACAACTCTGCGGCCTCTTTTTCCGCAGCCTCACCGGGTATCATACCTGGATAACTGCGTTACTATCTTTCGCCGGCGTGTCCCCCTCCGCTACGGGGAGTATGAACGGATGCCGCCCGGGGACATATGCTCTTTCTGTGTGTCCCCGTTCAAGTCCCTTCTTCCCCCTCCCCTTTCTCGGCCTTTTCGAGGGCTTGCTTGAACAGCTCGTCGGCCTTGGCGTGGCGCTCCTTCTGGAGCTCGAAGGTGGCCTCGAACTTGCGGCCGAAGCCGTCCTGGCGCTCCTTCTCCTTGACCAGCATGTCGTCGAGGGATCCTTTTTTCTTGGCCGCCTTCTCGGACTTGAGGACCGCGCGGCCCTCGCCGTCCACCCACAGGGCGGCCCCGCAGCAGGGGCAGGTCACCTTGAAAACCCCGGGCTTGTCCTTGTCGTCCGTCATGGCCCGAATGTAGCATAACCCGGGCGGCGGCATCAATCGCGGATGCCGTGCTTCTTCAACAGCTTGAACAGGCCCTGGCGGGTCAGGCCGATCTCGGCGGCCGTCCGCGAGCGGTGGTAGCCGCAGCGGACCAGGGCCTCGCGAAGGAACCGCCGTTCGAAATCGGCCTTGGCCGCCGAGAAACGGTGGGAAGACGGCGTGTAGGTCTCCCCTCCGGGATTGACCTTGGGCGACAGGAAGTCCTCCCGGATGAGCGGGCTGTCGCCGGCCATGATCAGGGCCCGCTGGACCTCGTTCTGAAGCTCGCGGACGTTGCCGGGCCAGGGATAGCGGACCAGGATCTCGAGGGCCACGGGCGAGAAGAACGGCCGGGGCTTGCCCGTCGACCGGGCGTGCTGGTCGAGGAGCCGGTCGAGCAGGAGCACGATGTCGTCCTTTCTGTCCCGCAGGGGAGGCAGCTCGAGGGTGATGATCCGCAGCCGGTACGAGAGGTCCTCGCGGAACCGGCCCCGGGCGACTTCCTTCTCGAGGTCCTTGTTCGTGGCGCTGATGAAGCGCACGTCGACGGGCCGGGTCCGGGTCTCGCCGACCCGCCTGATCCTCCTCTCCTCGAGCACGCGGAGGATCTTGGGCTGCAGCGCGAGCGGCATGTCGCCGATCTCGTCGAGGAAGAACGTCCCGCCCGAGGCCTCCTCGATGAGCCCGGTCTTGTCCCGGAAGGCCCCCGTGAACGAGCCCCGGGCGTGGCCGAAAAGCTCGCTCTCGAGGAGCGGCTCGGGGATGGCCCCGCAATTGACGGCGACGAACGGCCCGGCGCGCCTCCGGCCCGTCTCGTGGATGGTCCGGGCCACCAGCTCCTTGCCCGTCCCGCTCTCCCCCCAGAGGAAGACGGGGGCGTCCGTGTCGCTGACCTTCTCGATCATCGACCGGATCATCCGGGCGGCGGGCGTGACGCCGAGGAACGGGCCGGGGCCGGAAGAGGCGACGGCCGCGGCGGGGACCGACGCACCGCCGCCGTCACCGTTCCCGTCGGGCTTCAGGAGATAGAGGACGGGGGCCAGGGAGATGGCCAGGAACTCGAGGTCCCTCCGGCCGTACGGCGGCCTCAATCCGGTCCTGGCCAGGTAGGCGATCCCGGCCGGCCGGCCCGCGGATGTCCACGGATAGGACAGGATGCCGGCCGGCCACCCTTCGCCGACGGGATCGAGGTCGGCGAACTCGGGGGCGGCCGCGAGATCCGGGATGAGGGCCGGACGGCCGAACTCCAGGACCCGGCCGGCCAAGGCCAGGTCGGCATCCCTTCCCTGGTCCGGCTCCTCTCCGGCCCCGTCCCGGCGGCGGCTGACCTCGGCGATGGTGTCCCCTCCGGACCCAAGGACCCGGAACAGGGCCCGGTCGGATGGCACCTCGGCCAGGACGAGATCGGCCACCCGGTCCAGCGCTTGAAGAGTTCGGCTCATCTCTGGGACCTCACCTTCACGGCCTTGTTCCCTCCTCCCCTTTCCTTCACTAAAAAACGCTCGGCGGCCGCCGATTTTCTCATGGGCGGGGGATTTTGTGCCGCGGGTCCGGCCATTCCGCCGGGATGGAACACCGGGACGGATGCATCCACGAGCCGAGCCGTCGTCCTGTCGGCGGCTTTCCGCCCGGTCGTCTCCGGGCGCGCCTCAGGATCTCATGGCCGGATGGACAGGGTGATCTTGAAGACGCCGCCCGATTCCAAGCGGAGGAACCGCCGGCCCGGATCGATCTCCCGCTCCCAGATCGAGTTGTAGACCAGGTAGATCACGTTGCCGGGGGAGATCTGCCAGCGGAAGCGGACGTTGGCCCCCAAGGTCCGGCTCACATCGTCATACTGGATGATGTTCATCAGCCCGAGATCGGGAGAGACGAAGACGTCGGCCTTGAGCTGGAGGACGTTCTCGGTGAAGGCCCCTTCCCGGAGGTTCCCTTTGACGAAGTTGCTCGAGAGGCCGAGATTGAAATGACCGTTGAGTCGGAAGGACACGTTGATCTGGGCGTCCCGGTAGGTCCCCGAATAGAACGGGCCGAAACGAACCTCCCCGCCGAGGATCAAAGAGCCGTACGAGGGGGAGCTGTACTGGACGTTGTAGTTCGTGAATTCGTACGGCCCCGGAGGGATGATGATCCCTTCGGAGATCTCGAAGCCCTCGGGCAGGACGTCGCGGTTCACGGAGAAGTTGAACTCGATGTGCGATCCTCCCTCGGTCCGCAGGTTGAGGGGGGCGACGAAGATCCGGCTCGTCTCCAGGAAGCCCGTGAGGTCCCAATAGAAGCTCGGCCGCAGCTCGAAGAACAGCTGCCGGATCCAGCGCCCCAGGACGCCCTTCTCCGGACGGGGCTTGTAGCTCAGCCCCCCCGAAAGGACTTGGACGGCGTTGCGGGGAAGGAAGCCCAGCCCCGGCTCGAGGGCGTCGCCGTAGTAGCTGTAATTCGCGGAGATGTCCCAAAGGTCGTTCGGATAGTCGAGCCTGAAGCCGAAGCCGTGGTGCTTGCCGTCCTCCCGGGGATTCCAGTTGTAAACGGCCCAGCCCTGGGCCGAGAAGTTCCTGTCGCCGAGGAACCGCGAGGTCGTGAAGTCGAAGTCGATCCCGGCGAGAGTGTTCGGCCCGGCCGTCGCCGGATCGTTGGCGTTCGTGGGGATCCCGCTCGTGAAGATGACCCCGACTTTGCTCTCGTCGAAGATGTTCTGCGAGACGCGGGCGGCCAGGAAGTTCTCGGCGGAGAGATCGACGAGGTCCCCGCTGAAAGGCCTCGTCCGGACGTCCATGACGGCCAGGCTGGTCCGGCCCACCTTCCCGTAGACCTTGGCCCCGAAGGCGACCGGGATCTGCTCCTCTTCGACGAGCCCGATCCGCCGGCTGAAGAAGGGGATGAACGAAGGCCCGCCCATCCCCCCTCCGCCGACGGAGCCGAAGCTGAAATACTCCGATCCTTCGAGAAAAAAGGTCCGCTTCTCGGGGAAATAGAGGGAAAAGCGGGTCAGGTTGATGCGCCGCTCGTCGACCTCGGTCTCGGCGAAGTCGGTGTTGTAGGAAAAGGCCCCGACGAGATTGGACGTGAAGTTCTTGAAGACGTCGAACCCCCCGTCGATCTTCCACTGCGTCCCGTCCTCCTCCGGAAGGCTCGAGAGGGACAGCTTGCCGAAGGGCCTGAAGGTGAGCCCCAGGCCCTGCCGCACGCCGGAGACGCCCTGGAGAAGGGCGGCGTTGGCCGGATTCCCGAAGAAGGCGTTGATCTCCGGGCGTGAGAGCCGGATGGTCTCCTGCTTGCGGGCGATGTATCGCTCGACGTTGAGGCCCCAGGCGGAGAGAGCGCTGTTGAATGAGATCGTCTTGAACGGGATGCGCATCTCGACGCTCCAGCCGCCGTCGAAGACCGCGCTGGCCGCGTCCCAGATCCCGTCCCAGCTCAGGGAATAGCGCTCGCCTCTGGCCAGGCCCTCGCTCCGGGCCCCGCAGGCGTTGGCGATGAAGATATAGGCGTTCCTCCGGTCCTGGAAGGGGTCCAGCAGGACCCGGACGACGTCGTCGTCGACCCCCCGGTAGGGCTGGAAGCGATCGTGGGCCATGCACATGGCCGCGATCTTGGCGGGTTCGCTGTCGAAGCAGACCAGCCCGATGTAGAGGCTGTCCTGGTCATAGACGACCCTGAGCTCGGTCCTCTCGGACGGCCGGCCGGAGGGAACGGGCTGCTGCTGGAGAAAGTCGACGAAAGGCACGGCCCGGGCCCAGCATTCATCGTCGAGCGTCCCGTCGAGCCGGGGCCCGTTGTCCACCCGGACCGCCCGGAGATTTTCGATCGCGGAATGGAGGGGAACGGAGACCAGCCAGAGCGATCCCAGAAGCGCTACGGCCGTCCTTTTCAGGGCCATCGTCGGTCGGTCCTCGTCCGCATCCGGAGCATAAGCGGGTATTATCCAGGAACGGGGGGCGCAAAGCAACCGCCGGCATTGACACTCCCGCGCGCCGAGGATAATCTGGGGCCGTCGCCGTCGGGAAGGAGAGGTCCCATGAGAATCCGGCCGATCGCCGCCTTCATCCTTTGTCCTCTGGCCTTGGTCATCGCCGGGGCCGCCGTCGTTTCGACGACGGGGCCGCCGCGGCTCCCGGATGGGCCCGTTGACGCCCCCCCCGCCCAAGCCGACCCCGCCCGGACGGCCTGGTTCCGTGACGCCAAATTCGGGCTGTTCATCCACTGGGGTGTCTATTCGATGACCGGCCGCGAAGAGTGGGCCCGCACCCTCCTCCAGATCCCGCGCGAGGAGTACGCCCGGATGGCCAAGGATTTCGATCCGGTCCATTTCGATCCGGACGAGTGGGCCGCTCTGGCCAAGCGGGCCGGCGTCAAGTACATCGTCATCACCTCCAAGCACCACGACGGCTTCGCCCTCTACGACAGCGACGCGAGCGACTACGATGTCATGAGCGCCGCCTACGGCCGGGACATCCTGGCCATGCTCGCGGGGTCGTGCCGCAAGGCCGGACTCCCGCTCGGCTTCTACTACTCGATCATGGACTGGCACCACCCCGACTACCTTCCCCGCCGCACCTGGGAGACGGACCGCAGCGCGAAAGGCGCGGATTTCAACCGCTACATGGACTTCGCCGTCGCCCAGATCACGGAGCTGGTCACCCGGTACGACCCGGCCGTCCTGTGGTTCGACGGCGAATGGGAGCACTCCAACGAGGAGCAGCGGGCCTTCGAGATCGAGAGGCTCCTGCGGGGGCTCAAGCCGGCCCTCCTCGTCAACGACCGGCTCTTCAAGCGCGAGCCCGGCCACGGCGACTTCGGCACGCCCGAGAACTTCGTCCCGGCCACCGGCGTCCGCGGCCCCGACGGCTCGCCGCGCCTCTGGGAGGCCTGCTATACGATGAACTGGAACGGCTGGGGCTACAACCGGTATGAGACCGAGTTCCACAGCGCCCCCCAGCTCATCCGCCAGCTCGTCGAGATCGTCAGCAAGGGAGGCAACCTGCTGCTCAACATCGGGCCTCAGCCCGACGGCCGCATCCAGCCCGAGTTCGTCGCCCGCCTCGAGCGCATGGGAGAGTGGCTGGCCGCCAACGGCGAATCCATCTACGGGACGACAGCCAGCGTCTTCGAGCGGCTGCCGTTCTTCGGCCGGGTGACGGTCAAGGGCCGGACGCTCTACGTCCACGTCATGGGCTGGCCCCGGGACGGCAGGATCGTCCTCCCGGGCCTCAGGACGGACGTCAAGAAAGCTTATCTGCTGGCCGACGGGACCAAGGCCCTCCGCCACCGCCGGGCGGGCCGGGACGTCATCATCAACCTTCCCGCCCGGGCCCCCGACCCCGATGTGTCCGTGGTCGCCGTGGAGCTCAAGGGCGAGCCCGCGGTCGATCCCTATGAGATCCGGCCCGACCGCCGCGGACTCATCGAGCTGCCCGTCCATCTCGCCGACCTGCAGTCCGAGATGGGGCAGCGGGCCTACCTCGACCACTTCTACCGGACGACCATGCTCGCCAACTGGCAGAACGTCAACGACTACCCCGTCTGGGAATTCACGACGGACAAGCCCGGGACCTACGAGGTCCTCGTCTCCTACGCCAGCATGTGGGGCGGGCAGGCCTCGTTCGCGGTCGAGATCGACGGCGTCACGATACCCGCCCGGACCGAGAGCTCACCGAGCGTCTACTTTCCCAAGGCCTTCTCGGTGGGAACGATCGACCTTCCGGCGGGCAAGCACACCCTGCGCGTCAAGATCACGTGCGTCGTCAACAACCACGCCATGAATTTGGAGAAGGTCGTCCTGGCGCCGTCGGAGAAATAGACACCGAGGAGGGACCATGAAAGCGCGCACCGCCATCCTGTTGCTGGCCGTCTCCTGGCTCGCGGCCGGCGTCCCCGGCGCCCGGCCGGCCGAGCGTCCTTTCAGCCTGGAGGACGTCCTGTCGCCCCCTTACCCGTGGAGCCTGGTCGCGGCGGCGGAAGCCGACCGCCTCGCCTGGGTCTTCCATGACCGGGGCGCGAGGAACGTCTGGACGGCGGCGGCCCCCGACTTCAGGCCCGTCAACCTGACGGGCTTCGCCCCGGACGAGGTCTTCGAGCTGCCCGACGTGTCGCTGACCCCCGACGGCTCGACGGCCGTGTTCGTCAAGGGCGGCGATCCCAACGCCGCCGGCTGGGTGACCAACTCCGACAGCGACCCGCTCGGGCGCGAGCAGGCCGTCTGGGCCGTCCGGACCGACGGCGGCGCGCCATGGAAGATCGCGGAGGGCCGCGATCCCGTCATTTCGCCGGACGGGCGGTGGGCGGTCCTCGTCCGGGACGGCCTGCTCTATCGCGTCCCCCTGGCGCCCCGGCTGGTCGCGGACCGAGCGCCCGGCCCGGAGCTCCTCTTCCGCGCCGCCGGGCGCAACGGCTCACCGCGATGGTCGCCCGACGGAGGACGGATCGCCTTTGTCAGCAGCCGTCAGGACCACAGCTTCGTCGGCGTGTACGACCTCGTCCGCCGCAGGATCACCTGGCTCGCTCCGGGCGTCGACCGGGACAGCGAGCCCCGCTGGTCGGCCGACGGCCGCCTGATCGCCTTCGTGCGCCGGCCGGGCCTGAGTTACGGGAACGAGGACATGCCGAGCTTCCGCTCCCGGGGCCCGGTCGAGCTGGGGATCTGGGTGGCCGACGCCGCGACGGGCGAGGGGCGCGAGGTCTGGCGGACGCCCAAGGACGGGCCGCGCTTCCACACCTTCCGGAACTTCGAGCTGACGGCCACGGGCCGCGTCCTGTTCACCGCCGAGCGGGAGGAATGGAACCACGTTTTCTCGCTGCCGCTCGAAGGCGGCGAGCCCGTCGACCTGACGCCCGGCGACGGGTTCGTCGAGCATCTCGCGCTGTCGCGTGACGGGGCGACGCTCTACTTCGCCGGCAACATGGGCGATGTCCACGGCCGCAAGATCTGGAAAGCCCCGACGGCCGGGGGCCGGGCCGTCGCCCTGACGCCCTCCGGGACGATCGGCACCTATCCCGTCCCCTTGGCTTCCGGCGGACGGGTGGCCTTCCTCCACGCCACGGCCGTCCATCCGACCTCGGTGGCCACGGTCCCGGCGGCGGGAGGCGGCAAGGTCGAGGTCGTCGCCCCGCGTCCGCTGCCGGCCGCATTCCCCGCCAAGGAGCTGGTCACCCCGCAGCTCGTCGTCGTCAAGGCCGCCGACGGGCTCGAGATCCCCTGCCAGCTGTTCCTGCCCAAGGGCGCCAAACCCGGGGACGGACGGCCGGCCGTCATCTACACGCACGGAGGCCCCATCCGCCAGATGCTCCTCGGCTGGCACTACATGGAGTTCTATGCCGAGGCCTACGGCATCAATCAGTATTTCGCGTCGCGCGGCTACGTCGTCCTGTCGGTCAACTACCGGAGCGGCATCGGCTACGGCCGGTCCTTCCGGGAGGCGCCCGGCTGCGGGATGGAAGGCGCGGCCGAGTACCAGGACGTCCTGGCCGGCGTCCAGTACCTCAGGGACCGGCCCGAGACCGATCCAGAGCGCGTCGGGGCCTGGGGCCTGTCCTACGGCGGGCTGCTGACGGCCCTGGCCCTGGCCCGCAACTCGGACCTGTTCAAGGTCGGCGTCGACATGGCCGGGGTCCATGACTGGAGCCAGATGAGGTGGTCGCGGCTCGACGAGAAGCGGCGGAAGACGGCCTTCGAGTCGTCCCCCGTCGCCGCCGTCGACCGCTGGACCTCGCCGGTTCTGTTCATCCACGGCGACGACGACCGCAACGTCCCCTTCCAGCAGACGACCGACATCGTCCAGAGGCTGCGGGCCAAGGGGGACGTTCACGTCGAGCTGATGATCGCCCCCGACGAGCCCCACGAGTTCCTCCTCCACGACAACCGCATGGAAGCTTACCGGCGGACGTTCGAGTTCATCGACCGTTTCATCGGCCAGAAGAGGTAGGTCCGGGATGAACCGCCTGGCCCGAGAGAAAAGCCCGTATCTGCTGCAGCACGCCGATAATCCCGTCGACTGGCATCCGTGGGGCGAGGAAGCCTTCGAGCGGGCCCGGCGCGAGCACAAGCCCGTGTTCCTGTCGGTCGGCTACTCGACCTGCCACTGGTGCCACGTCATGGAGCGGGAATCGTTCGCCGATCCGGAGGTCGCCGGGCTTCTCAACGAGGCCTTCGTCTGCGTCAAGGTCGACCGCGAGGAGCGGCCCGACCTCGACGGCCACTTCATGGCCGTCTGCCAGATGCTGACCGGGGCGGGAGGCTGGCCGCTGACGGTCGTCATGACCCCGGACAAGCGGCCGTTCTTCGCCGGGACGTATTTCCCCAAGACGCGGCGCTGGGGCCGGGTCGGGCTGATGGAGCTCGTGCCGCGCCTCAAAGAAGCGTGGGAGACCAAGCGCGAGGAGGTGCTCCGGGCGGCCGGAGCCGTCATGTCGAACCTGGAGAGGCCGCCGGCATCGACGGGGGGCGAAGACGACGACCGTGAAAAGCTGAGCGCGGACGTCCTCGACCGGGCCTTCCGGGAGCTCGAGGCCGATTTCGACGAGGCCCGCGGCGGCTTCGGGAACGCCCCCAAGTTCCCCATCCCCCACAACATCGGTTTCCTGCTGCGCTACGCGAAAAGGACGGGCAGCGGGGCGGCCCTGGCCATGGCCGAGGGGACGCTCGAGGCCATGAGGCTCGGCGGCATCTACGATCACCTCGGTTTCGGCTTTCATCGCTATTCGACCGACGCCGGCTGGCTCCTGCCCCATTTCGAGAAGATGCTCTACGATCAGGCCCTGCTCGTCGAGGCCTACGCGGAGGCCTACGCGGCCACGGGAAAGACCCCTTTCCTCCGGACGGCCGAGGAGGTCGCCGAATACGTCTCCCGGGACATGACCTCGCCGGAGGGCCTCTTCTACACGGCCGAGGACGCCGACAGCGAAGGCCAAGAGGGTCGCTTCTACGTCTGGACCTTGGACGACATCCGCGACGCGCTCGGCGACCGGGACGCGGCCTTGGCCGCCGGGATGTTCAGCGCCCGGGCCGAAGGCAACTTCGCCGAGCCGGGGCATGGCCCGGACGGGCGGAACATCCTCCACCAGGCGAGGCCGGACGCGGCCGGGCGCGAAGGGACGAAGAGCTTCGCGGACCGGGGGAAAAAGCTGGACCGCGTTCGGCAGATGCTGTTCGCGGCCCGCGAAAAAAGGGTCCGGCCGTTCAAGGACACCAAGATCCTCACTGATTGGAACGGGCTGATGATCGGGGCCCTGGCCGGGCTGGGCCGGGTGACGGGGCAAGACGGCTATCGGCGTGTCGCGGAGAGGGCCGCGGACAAGCTCCTCGAACGGATGAGCGGGCCGGACGGGCGGCTCCTGCACATGTACGCCGACGGGGAAGCCCGGGTGCCGGCCTTCATCGACGACTACGCGTTCCTCGTCAAAGGGCTCATCGACCTCTATGCGACGGGCTTCGATCCCCGATGGCTCGAGCGGGCCCTGGAGCTCGCCGGGCAGGCCATTGAGCGGCTTTGGGACGAGAGGGACGGGGGGTTCTTCTTCGCTCCGGCCGGCCCGGACATCTCCGTGCGCCGAAAAGAGATCTACGACGGCGCCGTGCCGGCCGGGAACTCCGTCATGCTGGGGAACCTCCTGCGGCTGGCCCGGATGACCGGTAGGGCCGACCTCGAGTCTCTGGCCGGCCGCCAGGCCTCGGCGTTCGCCGCCGAGGTCGAAGCCCATCCCCGGGCGCACACGGAATTCCTGCGGGGCTTGGACTTCGCCTTGGGACCCGCACACGAGATCGTCATTGTCGGCCGGAGGGAGGCCCCGGAGACCCGTGAGCTCCTGGAGGCTGTCCGAAACTCCTATTGGCCGAACGCCGTCATTCTCTTCAAGCCCATCGACGACCCGACGACGGCGCGAGCCGTCGAACGGCTGGCCCCGTTCACGAAAGATATGGACGCGGGCGGCGGGGTCGCCGCCGCCCGCGTCTGTTCCGCCGGCGCCTGTCTCCGACCGGCCCGGTCGGCGAACGAGCTCCGGGCTATCCTTGAATGACGCCGGCCTTCACTTGAGGACGACCTCGCACTCACCGGTGATCCCCGGGTCCTTGGCGTCCCGGACCTTGATCAGGAGCCGGTCACCCTTGGCGAAACCGGGGTTCTTGAAATAGAGCGGCGTCATGAAGCCGATCTGGCCGGACATGAAGCCGTCGGCGGCGGGCAGCGGGGCGTCCAGGGTCAACGGGGGGAAGAAGTTGGAGCGCTCGGGGAAAGAATAGAACCGGATCCAGGAGGAGGAGATGCCCTCCTTGCCCAGACGCTGGTAAAAGCTGATGTCCCGGATCTCGCCCCGGTACTCGCTGCGCAACTCCTTGACCGAGGGCATGTGGTACTCTTGGCCTTTGTAGACCATGACCACGTCCTTGGCGGCGACGGTCACCGACCGGCCGACGTCGGGGGCCGCGAAAAAGGCGACGAACATGACGTAGGGATTCGTCCGGCCCAGATTGACGAGCGAGGCGTCCACGGCCACCAGGATGTCCCCGCTCTCATTGGCGAAGGCCCCCAGGCCGAGGTCCTGCGTCTGGGCCTGGGCGGCGGCCGCGAGGATAAGGACCATGAGCCCGATTTTCGCGATTCTCATTTTGATCTCCTTTCTGGCCCGCTTCGGGCGAGCCAACCCACGCTTATGCAAGCATCGTGCCATTCCCGTCGCCGGCCGAGCCTCAGGGAACCAAAATGAACGCCGCTTGGGAAAAGCGGGGCCTTTGTCCCTCGCGGAGGACAGGCTGTCCTATTTCCTACTGTTTTACTAGGAATTAGGCTTTGTCTCAAAGCTTACGCGGGACGAGCCCTCTCGGCCATCCGGGAGACCGGCTGAGATAAGCTTGGCGGGCCTCCGGTCCCGCGGTGCGGGAGCCGGGCGGTTGAAATGGCCGGGCCCTTTCGCATAGAATCTCCCTGTCGTGGGCGTCACCAGAACTCTCCGAGCATCCCGGTCCCCCCTGTTCCCTGTCTTTGATCCCCGGTCCGCCTGATCCGGTCCTTGGGGCCGTCCGCGTGCCGCCCGGAACTTCGAGCCAGGAGGTATCGGTGGACGACAGAACATCGCATTCGACCCGGCGGGATTTCCTCAAAGCGGCGGCCCTCGGGGCCGCGGCGGCCTCGCTGGCGCCGGGAGCCGCTTTCGGACGGAGCAAGGCCGGCCCGGCGGCCGCGGCGCCCTTCAAGCTCAAGTACGCGCCCTCCATCGGGGCCTTTGAGGGCCACGCCGGCAAAAGCCCGGTCGAGCAGATCAAGTTCATGGCCGACCAGGGCTTCCGGGCCTGGTTCGACAACGGCCTCATGAACAGGCCGGCCGCCGACCAGGAAGCCATGGCCGGGGAATCGGCCCGCCTCGGCATGGCCATCGGGCCGTTCGTCGCCTACGCCGATTTCAAGGTCGAATCCTTCGTCGGGCGCGATCCGGCCGTCCGGGAGATGCTGGCCGGCCGCTTCAAGACGGCCATCGAGACCTCCAAGCGGACGGGCTGCCCTTGGACGCTCGTCGTCCCCGGCCGTTTCAACCTGAGCCTCGATTGGGACTACCAGACGGCCAACGTCGTCGAGAACCTCAAATGGGCCTCCGGCCTCTGCGAGCCCGCGAAGCTGGTCATCGTCCTCGAGCCCCTCAATCCCAAGGACCACCCGGGCCTGTTCCTGACCAAGATGGCCCAGGCCTATCAAATCTGCAAGGCCGTCGCCAGCCCCAGCTGCAAGATCCTCGACGACATGTACCACCAGCAGATCACCGAGGGCAACATCATCCCCAATATCGACCGCTGCTGGGACGAGCTGGCCGCCTTCCACATCGGCGACTCCCCGGGGCGCCGGGAGCCGGGGACGGGCGAGATGAACTACCGGAATATCTTCAAGCACATCCACGGTAAGGGCTACCAGGGCGTGCTCTGCTGCGAACACGGCAAGAGCAAGCCCGGCCTCGAGGGCGAAAAGGCCCTCATCGAGGCCTACAGGGCCGCCGACGACTTTTAGGCGAATGAAATTCCTTGAAAGAAAGGTGAGAGAGGAAAGAATGATGAGCGAAAAACACGGGCATGACAACAATCTGACGCGACGGGACTTCCTCAAGACGGCCTCGGCGGTCTCGATGGCCTCGCTGGCGGGGGCCATGTCGGGGACCGGGACGTTGTTCGCCTCGGGCTCCGACACCATCCGTGTCGGCCTGATCGGATGCGGCGGGCGGGGCACGGGCGCGGCCATCGACGCCGTCAACTCCTCGCCCGGGGTCGAGATCCTGGCCCTCTACGATCCCTTCCAGGACCGCCTCGACGGCTGCCTCAAGCGGCTCCGCGAGCGCGTCCCGGCCGCGGTCAAGGTCAAGCCGGAGGCCTGCTTCACGGGCTTCGACGGCTACGAGAAGCTGCTGGCCATCAAGGACATCAACTACATCGTCACGGCCGCCCCGCCCGGGTTCCGGCCCATCCACCTCAAGGCCATCGTCGAAGCCGGCAAGAACGTGTTCATGGAGAAGCCCGTGGCCGTCGATCCCGCCGGCGTCCGCTCGGTCATCCAAAGCTCCGAGCTGGCCGCCCAAAAAGGCCTGGCCATCGTCGCCGGCACCCAGCGCCGCCACCAACAGCGCTATCTCGAGCTCATGAGGCGCATCCGCGACGGGGCCATCGGCGAGGTCGTCGGCGGCCAGTGCTACTGGAACCAGGGCGACCTCTGGGTCATCAAGAAGACCCCGGAGATGAGCGACATGGAGTGGCAGTGCCGCAACTGGCTCTACTTCAGCTGGACCTCGGGCGACCACATCGTCGAGCAGCACGTCCACAATATCGACGTCATCAACTGGGCGTTCGACGCCCTGCCGGTCAAGGTCATGGGCATGGGCGGCCGCGAGGTCCGGACGGCCCCGGAGTACGGCAACATCTTCGACCACTTCGCCGTCGAGTTCGAGTACCCCAACGGGGCCCGGGTCATGAGCATGTGCCGCCAGACCAAGGGCTGCGCCGACCGGGTCGAGGAGAGGATCGTCGGGACCAAGGGCCACGCCTTCGGCTACGGCGAGATCCACGGCCCGAACGCCTGGAAGTTCGAGGCCGACGAGCCCAATCCCTACGTCCAGGAGCACGCCGACCTCATCGCCGGCATCCGGGCCGGCAAGCCCCTCAACGAGGGGCGGCGGATCGCCGAGAGCACGATGTGCGCCATCATCGGCCGCATGAGCGCCTACACCGGCAGCGCCATTTCCTGGAACTGGGCCATGAACGCCTCGAAGCTCGACTTGACGCCCAAGAGCTTCGCGTTCGGCCCCAACCCGGTCGATCCGGTGGCCGTGCCCGGCGTCACCAAGCTCGTCTGAAGGAGCGAACATGAAAATGGACCGCAGGCGCTTTATCAAGACCGTGGCCGTGGCGGGTGGCGCCGCCGTGGCCGGCTTCCCGACCATCGTCAAGGCCTCGGCCCTCGGAAGGGGCGGGGCCGTCGCGCCCTCCAACCGCATCGTCATGGCCGGCATCGGCTTCGGCATGCAGGGCCCGGGCAACATGCGCAGCTTCCTCGAGAAGGACGAGGTCCAGTGGGTGGCCGTCTGCGACCTCGACAAGGAGCCCCTGGCCATGGCCAAGGGAATCGTCGACACGAAGTACGGCAATAAGGCCTGCGCGACCTACCACGACTTCCGCGATCTCTACGCCCGGGGCGACCTCGACGCCGTGTCCATCGCCGTCCCCGACCACTGGCACGCCATCCTCAGCATCGCCGCCCTGCGGGCCGGGCTCGACGTCTTCGGCGAGAAGCCCCTGACCCACAACCTGCGCGAAGGCCGGGCCCTGTGCGACGCCGTCGAGCGCTACGGCCGGGTCTGGCAGACGGGCTCATGGCAGCGCTCGGTCGAGAACTTCCACCACGCGTGCGAGCTCGTCCGCAACGGCCGCATCGGCAAGGTCCTGAGGATCGAGGTCGGCCTGCCGTCCGGCCACTACGACTTCGCCCGGACCTTCGGCCAGGAGGCCCTCGTCCCGCCGCCCCCGAACCTGGACTACGATCTCTGGGTCGGGCCGGCGCCCTGGTGGCCCTACTGCAAGGCCCGGGTCCACATGAACTGGCGCTGGAACATGGACTTCGGCGGCGGCCAGTACATGGACTGGATCGGCCACCACCTCGACATCGCCCATTGGGGCATGGGCTGGGACGCGACCGGCCCGGTCGAGATCGAGGCCACCGGCGAATACCCGGCCTCGGGCATCTACAACAGCCCGATCCGCTACTACGTCAAGGCCACGTACGCCGACGGGACGCCCATGGTCCTGGCCGGCGGCCACGACGAGATCTGGAGCGGCACGAAATGGATCGGCGAGCGCGGCTGGATCTGGGTCGACCGCGGCGAGTTCATGACCGAGCCCGAAAGCCTCCGGCGCGAGACGGTCGGGCCGGGCGAGACGCATCTTTACAGGAGCCGCGACCACGCCCAGAACTTCCTCGACTGCGTCCGCAGCCGGCAAAAGACGATCGCCCCGGCCGAGACGGCCCACCGCTCGGCCAGCGTCGGGCACCTCGGGGTCATCGCCATGGAGGTCGGGCGCAAGATCCGGTGGGACCCCGCGACCGAGACCATCATCGGTGATCCCGAGGCCGAGCGGCTCCTCGGACACTCCTACCGCAAGCCCTGGCAGATGCCGGAGTGAGGAGAACGATCATGACGCGCATCATGAGAACAAGGACATCGGCGGGGCGCAGGACGGCCGCGGGCATGGCCGCGATGGGACTGCTGTTCGGGGCGGCTCTCTTGGGGAGCATGGCGGCGACGACGGAGACCGTGCAGCCGCGTGAGGCCGAGGCTCGAACGGCCCAGGCCGGCGCGCAGGGATCGCTCGACGCCATCCTCCAGGACCTCGCGGCCTACGATTTCGCCGCGGGCGTGGGAGCGCCCATGCGCCTCAAGGCCTATGTTCTGGCCCACAAGGACGATCCGCAGGCGCGGGCGGGGATCGAAGCCAAGCTCGTCGCCTTCCTGAAATCAGCGGCGACGGCCGGCGGAAAGATGGAAGCCTGCCGGTCCCTCCGCCTCGTCGGGAGCGCAGCTTCGGTGCCGGCGCTCGCAGGCATGCTGGCCGAGCCGGGGACAACCGACATGGCCCGCTACGCCCTGGAATACATCCCGGGGGAGGAAGCCGACCAGGCGCTCCTCTCGGCACTCGCCATCACGGAAGGAGAGGTCCGGCGGGGCATTGTGTCCTCGCTCGGGGCCCGGGGGACGGCCGCGGCGGCAGGCCCCTTGGCCCGGCTCGCGGCCGGAAAGGACGCGGCCCTGGCCCGCTGCGCGGCCCGGGCGTTGGGGGCCATCGGGACGCCCGAGGCGGCCGCCGCGCTGTCGTCCGTACTGGAAAGGTCGAAAGGGGCGCTCGCGGCCGAGGCCGCCTCGTCGCTCCTCCTCTGCGCCGACGCCCTGTTTCGGGAGGGACGCGGCCGCGAGGCCGCCGGTCTCTACGACAAGGTCTTCGCCGCGCGGACGACGGCCGGCGCCCGTCAAGCGGCCTTCAAGGGCCGGATCGCCGCGGCCGGAGACCGGGGACGGGAGATGATCCTCAAGGCCCTGGCCGGAAAGGACGCCGCGCTCCACGGGCCGGCCATCGCCATGGTCCCGAGCGTGTTCGACGCCGCCGGCCTCGGCCCGGTCATCGCGGCCATGGACAAGCTCCCGACGGACTCCAAGGTCCAGCTCGTGGCCGTCCTCGGAGGGTTCGACGGTCAGGCCGTCCGGGAGGCCGTCATCGAGGCCGCCCAAGTCCCGGTCCCCCCGGTCCGGATGGAGGCCTTGAGGGCCCTCGAGAGGGTCGGCGACGCCTCGGCCGTCGACGTCCTGGCGGCCAGGGGAGCCTCGGCTGTCGGGGCGGAGCAGGCCTTGGCCCGGGAGGTCCTTTCGAAGCTGCCGGGGCCTGAGGTCGACCGCACGATCGTCGAGCGTCTGGGGATCGAGACGGACGACGCCATCCGCGCCGAGCTCGTCCGGGCCGTCGGCTCGCGGAAGATCGAAGGGGCCAAGCCCGCTCTGATGGAGGTCGTCATGTCCGGCTCCCCGGCGGTCCGGGCCCGGGCGGCGGCGGCCTTGAGGGAGATCGCCTCGCCGGCCGACATCCCCGGTCTGCTGGATCTCATGGCGGCCGCCGAGGACGAAGCGGTCCGGGAGCAGATGCAGGACACGGCGGCCGCCGTGGCCATGAAGATCCCCCGGCCCGCCGTGCGGGCCAACGCGGTCAAGGCCCGCCTGAGCGGCGAAAAGGTCCCAAGGAAACGAGCCGACCTGCTGCGCGTGCTCGGCAAGATCGGCGACGACGGTTCGCTCGGCCCGGTCCGCCGGGCCCTGTCCGACGAGGACGCGGTCGTCGTCGATGCCGCCGTGCGGGCCCTGGCCGAATGGCCGACGGCGACGGCCCGCGACGACGTCTACGAGATCGCCCGGAGGCCGTTCTCCGTCAACCACCGTGTCCTGGCCCTGCGGGCCTACGTCCGGATGATCGGCCTCGAGCCGCACCGGTCGCCCGAAGGGGCGACGGCCGACCTGATGAAGGCCCTGGCCGTCACGCTGCGCCCCGAAGAGAAGAAGCTCATCCTCGGCATGCTGGCCCGGTTCCCGTGCGTCGCCTCCCTGAAAACGGCCGAGTCGCTCCTGGCCGATCCGGCCGTGGCCGCCGAGGCCAAGCTGGCGGCCGACCGCATCAGGGGTCAGATCTCCACTTATTAAATACTCCGCAAAACCGGGACCTTTTTGGGATAAAATTTCGTAAGTGGAGATCGGACCCCTTCCGGGAGGCTGAAATGATCGAAGGACAGGCATCAGCGGGAAAGACGCCGAAGCTGCGCTACGGCATGATCGGCGGCGGGCAGGGCGCCTTCATCGGCGACGTTCACCGCAAGGCCATCGCCATGGACGGGCTGGCCGAGCTCGTCTGCGGGGCGTTCTCGCAGAGCTACGACAACACCCTGGCCACGGGCGAGTCGCTCGGTCTGGCGAAGGATCGCCTCTACCGGAGCTTCGAGGACATGATCCGGGCCGAAGCCAAGCGCCCCGACAAGCCCGACTTCATGGTCATCGTCACGACCAACAACGCCCACTACCCGGCCGCCAAAGCGGCCCTCGAGAACGGCTTCCCCGTCGTCTGCGAAAAACCGCTGGCCACGACCTCCGGCCAGGCCGCCGAGCTCGCCTGCCTGGCGCACGAGGCCGGCCGTCTCTTCTGCGTCGCCTACGGCTACTCCGGCTACCCCATGGTCAAGCACCTGCGCGACCTCATCGCCGCCGGCGAGATCGGCGACATCCGCTTCGTCAACGGCGAGTATCCTCAGGAATGGCTGATGACCAAGCTCGAGGACACCGGCCAGAAGCAGGCCGCCTGGCGGACCGATCCCAAGCTGGCCGGCATCTCCAACTGCGTCGGCGACATCGGCAGCCACATCGAGTTCATGACCGCCTACCTGACCGGCCTCGAGATCGACTCGCTCTGCGCCCGCCTCGACCGCTTCGGCCCAGGACGGCCCCTCGACGACAACGCCACGATCCTCGTCAACTACAAGAGCGGGGCCCGCGGCGTCTACTGGAGCTCACAGGTCGCCGCCGGCCACGACAACGCCCTCCGCCTGCGCATCTACGGGACCAAGGGCGCCGTCGAGTGGTTCCAGGAAACGCCCAACACGGCCCGCCTGTCGCTCCTCGGCCGTCCGACGGCAACCCTTTCGCGCGGCCGCGACCCGATGTCGCCCCGGGCCCAGTCGCTGTCCCGCATCCCCTCGGGGCACCCCGAGGGCTATTTCGAAAGCTTCGCCAACATCTATTCGACCTATATCGCCGCCCTGGCCAAGGCGCTCCGCGGCGAGACGCTGACGCCCGCCGACCTCGACTTCCCGACCGTCGACGACGGCCTCCGCGGCGTCCGCTACATCGAGGCCTGCGTCGAGAGCTCGGCCAAGGGCGCGGTCTGGTTGAAGATGGAATAGGAGGCAACCATGGCAAGACCCGTGACTTTATTCACCGGCCAGTGGGCCGACCTGCCGTTCGAGGAGGTCTGCAAGAAGGCCGCCGCCTGGGGATACGACGGCCTGGAGATCGCCTGCTGGGGCGACCACATGGACGTCCGCAAGGCCGCCAAGGACCCGGCCTACGTCCGCGAGAAAAAGCGCGTCCTCAGGAAGCACAACCTCGGCTGCTGGGCCCTCGGCGCTCACTTGGCCGGTCAGTGCGTCGGGGATGAGTACGACGCCCGCCTCGACGCCTTCGCCCCGGCCAAGGCCAAGGGCAAGCCCGACGCCGTCCTCAAGTGGGCCGTCGAGGAGATGAAGGCCGCGGCCAAGGCCGCCCGCAACATGGGGTGCACGGTCGTCAACGGCTTCATGGGCTCGCCCATCTGGAAGGCCTGGTACTCCTTCCCGCCGACGACCGAGGAGATGGTCGAAGCCGCCCATCGGAAGATCTTCGACCTCTGGACGCCCATCTTCGACGAGTTCGACAAGAGATCCGTCAAGTTCGCCCTCGAGGTCCACCCGACCGAGATCGCCTTCGACCTCTACACGACCGAGGCCCTGTTCAAGACCTTCAAGCGCCGGTTGACCCTGGGCCTCAACTTCGATCCCTCCCACCTCGTCTGGCAGGGGATCGAGCCGCACCTGTTCATCCGCGAGTTCGCCGACCGCATCTACCACGTCCACATGAAGGACGTGGCCGTGACCCTCGACGGCAAGGCCGGCATCCTCGGCTCGTTCCTGCCTTTCGGCGACGTCCGGCGCGGCTGGAACTTCCGGTCCCTCGGGCACGGCGACGTCGACTTCGACGCCGTCATCCGCGAGCTCAACGACATCGGCTACGACGGCCCCCTGTCGGTCGAGTGGGAGGACAACGCCATGGACCGCGAGTTCGGGGCCAAGGAGGCCCTCGAGTTCGTCCGGCGGATGAACTTCTCGCCGTCCACGGTGGCCTTCGACAAGGACATGAAGAAGTAGAGACCGCACGTCCGTTCCCCACGATAGTCAGGCCGGTGATCTGGCGATAGGCATCCCCTCAGCTGCCGCGCTCGGGGGCGGTTCCTCTCGCGGGGCACCCCCGGCCGTGCTCAGCGCTCCAAAGGGCTCTTCGGCATCAGCGCCTGCGCGCGGGCGGGGGGCCCCCGCCCCGCTGCGTCACCGCCCTTCGACCGCGCAAAGAAGAGATGCGTGGTCCGGTATTCCCGGGAATGGAAGGGCGGCTAATGATGAGGGCCGCGGCGGACCGGGCTGACGACCTCGAACCATCTCTCCAGCCGACGGCCCTCGCCGTCCACCAGGACGAGGACGTGCCCTCCCGGGTCCGGATGGACGGAGATCTGATGGAAGCGCCTGGTCGAGGCCACATAGCGCTCGTCGATGTGCCAGTGGACGGTCTCGTCGGGCTCCCGGTGGACGGCCTCGAAGACGACCTCGCCCGGCCGCCCGTCGAGATCGACCGGGACGTAAACGGACAGCTCGGGGTGAGGGTAAATGAGGCTCATGACCTGGGCCCCGCTCTCGGCGGCCGCGCCCGCGGCGCAGTCGGCCCGCAGCGGCGGCGGCGGCTTGTACTCGGGATGATCGGCCCGGTAGAAATATTCCTGGGCGGGCGGGAGGACGAACCAGGCCCGGGCCGCCATGGCCCCGACCGACTCGCAGCGGCTGTCCACCCGGAACCGGCCCGTGGCGTCGAGATGGACCAAGCGATGGTAAGTGCACATCCGATCGAAGCGGCTTTCGACCGGCACCCACGCCGTTTCCCGGGGGCAGAGATCGGCGGCCAGAAAGCCCGAGTCCCGGCAGACCTCGAGCGGCTTGAGCCCGAGGGGCGGGCGCCCGATCCGGCCTCCCGTGTCGAGCGATCCGAGGATGTCGAACAGGACCGGGGCCGCCGCCGAGAGCCCGGTCAGCTCGGCCCGGCCCTCTCCGCTGGCGTTGCCGGCCCAGACGCCCACGGTGTAGTTCGGCGTCACCCCCACGGCCCAGGCGTCCCGCAAGCCGAAGCTCGTGCCCGTCTTCCAGGCCGCCCACTTGGACGAGCTGAAGTTGCGCCAGAAGCCCTCCTCGTCGGGGCGGTGGACCTCGGTCAGGGCTTCGAGGGTCAGATAGGCCGCGCCCTCCCCCAGGTCCCTCATCCCCGACGGCCTGTCGGCCTCGTCGCGCAACAAACGGACCTCCCGCCCGCCCCCCTCGGCGCCGAGCGCCAGCTGGGCCATCTTCGCGTAGAGTGAAGCGACCTCGAAGAGCCGGCCCTCGGCCCCGCCCAGCACGAGCGTCAGGCCGTAGTCGTCGGGCGGCCGGTCGAGGGTCGTCATCCCCCAGCGCCGCAGACGGTTCTGGAACCTCGGGATGCCGAACTCGCGCAGCTCGCGCACGGCGGTTACGTTGAGCGACCAGGCCAGCGCCGTCCGGGCCGGCACGGCGCCCCGGAAGCGGCGGTCGAAGTTCTCGGGCTTGAAGCCCTCGAAGCGGACCGGGGTGTCCGCGACCAGTGTCGTCGGGGCCAGCCCGCCCTCCTGGAGGAGGGCCGCGTAAAGGAACGGCTTGAGGATGCTGCCCGTGCTGCGCCGGCTCTGGAGGATGTCGACGCTCTGGCCCATGTCCCCCGGCCGGTCCAGGCCGACGTTGCCCACGTAGGCGGCCACGGACGCCGTGCGGTTGTCGATGACCACGGCCGCCAGGTTGCCGACGCCGCGGCCGGCGAGCCTCCGGCCTTGGAGCTCGATGGTCCGGGCCACGGACCTCTGCGTTTCGGCCCTCAGGAACGAACGGAACGGCGACCGTTCATCGCGTCGTGCCGCCAGGGTATCGAGCAGATGGGGCGCGTCGCGCGGCAGGGACCTGAAGCCCTGCGGCGCGGGCTCGGCCATGGCCAGCCGGCACTCGAGGCCGTCGATCCGGCCCTTGGCCCGCAGGCGCTCGAGGAGGGCGTTCCTTTTGGCGAGCAAGCGGGCCCGGCCCTCGGCCGAGCCGACGAGCCCGGGATCTTGGGGCAGCACCGCCAGGGTGGCCGCCTCGGCCCAGCTCAGCCGCTCGGGCCCGCGCCCGAAATAGAGCCACGACGCGGCGTCGATCCCGACGGCGTTGCCGCCGAACGGCGCGTGAGCGGCGAAGAGCGACAGGATCTCGCGCTTCGAGCAGCGGATCTCGAGCCGCACGGCCAGAACGGCCTCGCGGCATTTCTCCAGCCAGGTCCGCGGCCGGCCCTTGCGCGACAGCCGGATGACCTGCATGGTCAGCGTGCTGGCCCCGCTGCGGACCCGCCCCGACCGCAGGTTCGTTCTCACGGCCCGGGCCACGGCCAGAGGATCGACGCCCGGATGGAGGTAGAAGCGGCGGTCCTCGTACTGCAGGAGGACCTCGAAGAACCTGTCGGGGACCCGCTCGCTCCGCGGGAACCGCCATTGACCGTCGGCCGCCGGCCGGGCCCCGAGCAGGGCCCCCTCCTCGCTGAACAGGACCGGCGAGACCGGGTCGGGGAACAGCTCCCTCGGCAGCGAGAACCAGAAGGCCAGGATGGCCGCTAAGGTCACTCCCGCCGCGATAAATTTCGCGTACTTCTTTCGAAGTCGGGATCTTCTCCCTTTTCCGGGGACATCCGGCCATGAGGTTCGCCGATAGACATCCCCCTTTGCCACCCACGCCCCCGGGAACCTGTCCCAACGGTTCCCCCGTCGCCGAAGCGACGGGTCCCCCCTCCGGCAGGGAGCGGACTCTTGGGAGCGACCATCAGAAGTGCGGCGGAGCAACCCGGAGTCGTACTTCTGGGAAATATCTAAAAAGAGTCGGTGATTTCCATGACTTTGAATACCTGGGGTCTTCAGGGGGACGTCTATCGTCCCCTCATGGCCTCCCGTCCCACGGAAGCGTGAGAAGATCCCTTTCTTCCTACGCAATAGGTCGACGCGGAGCATTTCAATGTCTGCAGAAGGCACAGATCCCTTCAACGGACGATCTCGATCCACTGTCCTTTCGTATTGGCGTGCATGCCGGCGTCGTACATGGCCTCGACAGCGACGCCCGGCTGATAGAACCGGCCGCGGTACGAGGCGTTGAGGACGACCCGGAAGGTCTTGACCTCGCCCCGACGCAGCGAGAAATAGGTCAGGACCCGGTCGTCGCGGATGTCCTGATAGTCGACGGCCGTCTCGACCCCTGTCTCGCCGAGGAACCTCGGGTTCCTGATCTGGAAACCGGCGGCGACGATGTGGGTCAGGGCCAGGTTGTTGAGGGTCCTCTCGGTCGTGTTCCTGACCCGGATCTCGGCCACGATGTCCAGGCCCTGGGAGACGCGGTCGAGGCCGACCGTGTTGTTTCTCATGTCGGTCGTGCGGAACTCGATCGACAGGCCTTCCGCCGAGGCCTCCTCCCCGCCGGCCGCCGGCATGCCGCGCCGGTAGACGTTGACATAGAGCGTCGCGTCGCCCGGATTGCGGACGGTAAGCAGCCGCCCCGCCGCGGGGAAGTCGGGCTGTTCCTCACGGTAAAAGAGCACGGCCGACTCGACCTCCCGGGCCGCCTCCTTGTCCCACGCCAGGCTGAGCCGGAAGGGCTTGACCTCGGCGCCGCCGTAGTAGGCGGCCAGAGCCATCAGCCCGAAGGCCGTCTCCTGGGTCGACAGCCAGCGGTCCGAGGCCAGGTCCTTGGCGACCTCGTCGAGCAGCGGCTTGGCCCGGTCGCCGCGCCCGATGCGGACCAGGCTGCGAACAAGCATGGCCGTGTCGCGGAACGTGGAACCGAAGGTCACCTCGTCGTCGCGATACGCGGGCACCCGGAGGTCGGCCCGCTTGGCCAGGTCGGCCGCCGCCTCGGACTGGCCGGTCGCGTGGAAGGCCGCGGCCAGCTCGAGAGCGGCCGTGCCGCTCAGGTTTTCGGTCTCGCGGAGCCGGTTCATGGCCCCGAGGTCCGGGTCCCTGGCCAAGGCCAGGGCGAAGAGCCGGAAGGCCTGGATGAGCTGCGCGCCGGGGCCTCCCGTCGTCCAGACGTTCGCCAGGTTCTTCTGGTCAGCCTTCCACTTATCGAGGAGGGGGGGCGGGACGTGATAGCCGAACCGGGCGGCCTCGAGCAGGAACAGGCCGGCGTAGATCGACGTCCATTCGTGGCTGTCGCCGAGGCCCGGCCAGTAGGCGAAGGCCCCGCCGGGCATTTGGTAGCGCCCCATCTTCTCGACGGCCGCCTTGACGTGGTCCTCGACGGCCTTGAGTTGGACCGGCTCGAGGCGGGCCAGGCTCTTGAGATAGAGCTGGGGGAAGGCCGCCGACAGGGTCTGCTCGAGGCAGCCATGGGGGTATTGGATGAGGAAATCGAGCCGCTTCTCGAGGTTGAGAGGGGGCACGGTCGAGGCCTCGACGACGACCGAATTGGTGTTCTCCAGCCCGAAGGGCTTGACCTCGAGGCTCAGGTCGGCGCCGGGCTTGACTTCCAGGCGCGTCGTCCGGGTCATGGAGGGATTGGCGCCCAGGACCGGGACGTTGATGGTCTCCTCGACGCTCTCGGAGCCGCCGCGGACGCGAAGACGGAGCGTGCCGGGCCCGACGGCCGCGGCCGTCTCGAGGACGAAGCTGACGATCTCGTCGCCCGGCCGGGCGAACGACAGGGTCTTGGAGCTTTCCCCCGCGACCCGGAACATGGCGTCGGTCTCCACGGCGACCGTGACCTCCTTGATGGCCGGGTTCGTGACGAAGACGGAGATGGGCATCTCGACCCGTTCGCCGGGCCGGACGACGCGGGGGAAGGTCGGCAGGGCCATGAGGTCGCGGCGGACGGGAACGGACTTGTCGGCCGAGCCGAAGGCCCCGTCGCGCCCGCCGACGACCATGATCCGGACGGCGCCGAAATACTGGGGCATCTCGAATTCGTGGGAGGCCTCGGCGCCGGCCTTGAGCTCGAACGGCCCGTCGAACAGGACGACGGGCGGGAAGCGCCGCGGGCGGCGCTCCTCCCCGGTGGCGGCCGCGGCCTCGTCGCCGCCGAGGGCCAGGACGCGGGACAGCTCGGCCCCGTAGGCCTCGGCGACCTCGTCGAACAGGTCCCACGTGTCGACCCCCAGGGCCTCGCGCTTGGCGAACTCGGCCCTCAGGTCGGGTGTCGCGAACCGGGTCAGGCCCAGCAGCCCCTCGTCGACGACGGCCACGGTGTAGGCCATGGGGCGGCCCGAGGCCTCGCGGACCCGGACCCGGAACGTCTCGCGGGGCCGGAACTCGTCGGCCGTCCGGATGACGGGCTCGAGGCGCGTGGCCGGATCGTCGACCAAAACGGGCAGGACGCCGTAAAGGCGGATGGGCGTGTCGCTGACCTTGTCGCGATGGGGCTGGAGGAGGGTCACGTGGACATAGACGTTGGGCGCCATCTCCGCGGTCAGGGCCAGCTCGAAGCGGTTCTCGCCCTTCTGGGTCGGGACCCACATCTTCTGGAGGATCGAGGAGCCGTTCTCGACCGACATCAGGGCCCGGCCCTGGACGGCCTCGGGCAGGAAGATAACGGCCTTCTCGCCGACCTTGTAGGACGGCTTGTCGGACGTCAGGGCGAGGCGGGTGGCCCCGGCGCCCGACGCGTCGCGGGCCCGGCCGGCCCATCCCGGCCAGTCGACATAGACGATCCGTCCGGAGGCATGGCCGCTCGCCGGGTCCTCGACCCGCACGAGGAAGCGCCCCCAGCCGGGATAACGGACCCGGAACGTCCATCGCCCGGCGCCGTCGCGCGTCGAGACCTCGCCGCTTTGAACAGGTTTCATCGACGTGCCGGAGACGTACTGGGCCAGCGATTCGCCGCTGCGGTCCCACCACCACCGCCAATCGATCCGGTAGAGGGCGACCTTGAGCTTGTCGCGGGACACGGGCCGGCCGTCGGCATCGACGGTGGCGATGTCGACGACGTGGTCCTGGTCCGTCAGCAGAGTGCCCCGGGCGGGATCGGCCGGCGGGGTCCGGACGCCGACATACGAGTCGTAGGGATGGAAGGGGCGGCTGACCGTGTCGATGCTGAAGTCGCCGCTGTCCTCGAAGATGCGGGTGACGAAGGAGGCCTCGAGCATCCCCGGGCTCGGGGTGCCGGGATCGAAGTCGATCTCCAGCCGCCCGCGGCCCTGGTCATCGAGGACGCCCGTCTCGGCGGCCACCTCGCCGCCGCTGAATTCCCGGGAGGGATCGTCGAAGGTGAAATCGCCGTAGCCCTCGAACCGCGTCGGCCGGCGGGCCAGCCGGACGGCGACGTCATATTTAAGGTTCGCGGCCGGGGCCCCGTGGAGCCACTGGCCGGTGATGGCCGCTTCGAAGGGCAGGTCCTCCTGCCGCAGGATGTCGGCCGGCGTCCGGAAGTCGACCTTGAGGCGGTTGGGGACGACGGTCTCGATCTTGAGGGTCTTGGTGAAGGTCAGGCCGCCGACGAGGACCCGGGCCCGCCAGTTGCCGGTCGGGGCGCTCTCGTCGGTCGCCGTCCGAAAGGCGTAGAAAGGCTCGACGACCTTCTCCGGCCGCAGGGTCCTGACGAGCCTCCCCTGCGGCGAGGTGAGCTCGAGGCTCACGGGATGTCCGGCGGGGAGCACGCGGTCACGGTCGAAGAGGACGAAGGTCAGATGAAGGGTGTCCCCGGGGCGCCAGACGCCCCGCTCGCCGTAGATCGCGCCCTTGACCCCCTTTTCGACGAACTCGCCGCCGACGTCGAAGTGGCTCATCGGCAGGGCCGAACCGTCGTTGACGCGCAGGTACCCGACGTCGGTCCCCGACTGGGCGGAGATATAGAAGGCCTTCTCGGCGAGCCGCAGCAGGGCGAACCCGTTGCCGTCGCTCGTCGCCTCCCCGACGGGCCGGTTCTGGAAGTTGAAGGCCCGGACCCGGACCCCGGACAGGGGCTGGGCCGTCCCGATATCCGTGGTCACGACGTGGACAGCGCCGTGGGCCTCGCGCTTGGCGACAAGGCCGATGTTGGAGGCCAGGAAGTTGCGGCCGACCGAGGCCTTCGGGTTGTAGCGGGGACGGTAATAGGCGTCGTGGCAGGGATCGTTGCGGCGCATCCAGTCCCCGTGGACCCAATTATAGCCGCCCTCGTCGTACTCCCAGCTCGAATAGCGGTCGTAGCGGTCCCCCTCCTCGTTGCGAAGCGGGGGCTCCTTGACGACCGGCACGTCGCTCGGAGGGCAGGGATAGGTGGAATCGCCCCGGTTGAAGGACAGGATGAGCCGGAACAGGGTCCCCGGGTTCTCCCGGAAGAGGTCGGTCACGTCGAGGTCGTAGCGCGCCACCCGGCCGGTCACCGCCGGATCGTCCGAGAGCGCCAGCGTCCGGCGCCAGAGGAAGCGGCCGACCCGGGTCAGCTCCTCGTCGCCCCCGAGATCGTTGACCTGGAGGAACTGGGCCATGCTGTCGCTGAAGATCTGGAAAGCCGTCACCTGGACCGATCTCAGGTTGACGGCCTCGATGGGCACGGCCAGGCGGTCCTTGCGGGGCAGGATGACGCCCTTGCCGACGAAGCGGACCTCGGGACGGCGGAGCTCGAAGGCCACCTCGCGCGTCTCCTCTTTGGCAAGGCGCCGGTTGATCGTGTTGCGGACGCCCGGAGAGACCGTCACCCGCAAGGTACCCGCGAACTCGCGGCGCGAGAAGACGCGGATGACGTTGCCCTCGATCTCGTAGGTCAGGGGGTAGTCATCGACCCGTATCAGGCCCGTCAAATTCTGGGGCCGGGCCAGGGCGTCCGAGAAGCGGAGCCGGATATGGCGGGCCTCCTCGAGGACGGCCTCGGCGCTGAGCAGCTCGAACTGGCCCAGAGCGGGCACCCCGAAGGAGCGGGCCCCGCGGTTGTCGACCCGGAGAGGGGCCCCGTCCCAGGTCAGGCGGACCTCCGAGGGCTCCTCGCCGCGGCCGATGTCCTTGACCGTGAAGTAATGGAGCCGCCGCCCCGCGGAATGGTCCCATTCGACCGGGAGGGACCGCCCTTCCTGGTCGGCCTCGAGGACCTTCTCCACGGGCCCGGCGTCCTCGTCGTCGGCCGTCTCGATGCGGCCCCGCAGGACCTGTGACCGGGGCCGTTCCGGTTCCTCGGCGAACAGGCCGTCGACGATGAGCTCCATATCCGGCCGGATGACGGCGAACTTGAACTCGAAACGGTCCAGCGCCTTGGGGAGCTTGAGGATCTTCCCGACGTGCAGGACGGCCGCGTATTCCCGGCCCGTCTCGAGCTCGCGCTTGGGGACGAAGACGAGCTCGCGCGGGCTCTTCCATTCGGCACTCCCTTCGACGGACGGCGAGAGCTCGAGGAGCCCGGCCGCCGCCGGCCCGGTCTCGGCGACGTTGGCGACGAACAGGACCCGGATGTCGGACCGCCTGGAGACGACCCCGGAAGTATGGGCGCTGATGTATCGGTACCATTCCTGTTCCGCCGCGGCCGGCGTTTTTTTCTCCCGGGGCCTGCAGGAATCGAGGCCGACGACACAAAAGGCCAAAAGAAGCAACGAAAAGATCTTTCTCATGATCCGCCCCCTCCTTCCATAGGTCGGGGAGATCCGGTCACGGGCCCTCCCCCGCGTTTCATGCGCTCATCGTATGCGGAGGCCCGGCCGGAGTCAATCCCCCGTCTTTTTCTGATGTCCCCTTTTATAGTATGATGTCTTTCCTCGAAGGAGCCAGGAGTTTGCCCATGGCCAACACGACGAAAAAAGGGCCGGACGGCCGGGTCAGCCGCCGGCATTTCCTGCGGGCCTCGGCGGCCGCCGGGCTTGGCGCGGCCCTCGGGGGGAGCGCCCTTTCGGGCGGATTCCTCGACGGCCAGCAGTCGCCGGCCCCGGCGCCGGGCGGCCCGCCCTCCGACGACCTGCGGGTCGCGGTCATCGGCTGCGGGGCCCAGGGGCGCATCCTCATCGAGTCCATGCTGCGCATCCCGGGCGTCAGGATCGCCGCCGTCGCCGACATCTGGAACTACAGCCGGACCTACGCCACGAACTACTTGAGGCGCTACGGCCACATGGCCGCGGTCTACGAGGATTTCCGCGAGCTGCTGGCCAAGGAAAAGGACCTCCAGGCGGCCGTCGTGGCCACCCCCGACTGGGTCCACGCCGAGCAGGCCAACGCCTGCCTGCGGGCCGGCCTCCACGTCTACTGCGAGAAGGAGATGGCCAACACCCTCGAGCGGGCCCGGTCCATGGTCCGGACGGCCCGCGAGACAGGCAAGCTCCTCCAGATCGGCCATCAACGCCGTTCCAATCCCCGCTACATCCACGCCATCGACCGGCTCATCCGCGAAAAAGAGCTCCTCGGCCGGGTCACGACGGCCTACGCCCAGTGGAACCGGGCCAAGGCCGACATGCTGGGCTGGCCGGAGCGCTACGTCATCGACCAGGCCACCCTCGACCGCTACGGCTACGCCTCGATGACCGAGTTCCGCAACTGGCGCCTGTTCAAGAAATACGGCGGCGGCCCGATGGTCGACCTCGGCTCCCATCAGATCGACCTGTTCAGCTGGGTCTTCGGCTCGAATCCCAAGTCGGTCGTTTCGAGCGGCGGCATCGATTACTACGATAACTGGGAGTGGTACGACAACGTCATGGCCATCTACGAGTTCGAGACGCCGGCGGGCGCCTCCCGCGCCTTCTACCAGGTCCAGACGACCACCCAGCACGGCGGTTTCTACGAGACCTTCATGGGCGAGAACGGCTCGCTGGTCATCTCCGAGATCCCCGACCGCGGCAATTGGGCCATGCGCGAGCCGCACGCCCCCGAGTGGGACTCGCTAGCCAAGGCCGGGCTGCTCGAATCGGAAGCCCTGCCCATCCGCAAGACGGCCTCCAAGAACATCTACGTCGACGTCCGGGTGACGGCCGAGGCCGGCCGCTGGCCCCTGCCCGTTGAGCTGGCCAAGCCCGCCCATCAGCCGCACCTCGAGAACTTTTTCAACGCCGTCCGCCACGGCACGCCCTTGAGCTGCCCGGCCGAGCTGGCCTACGAGTCCTGTGTCGCGGTGCTGACGGCCAACGAGGCCGTCAAGGCCGGCCGGGTTATCGAATTCCGCCCGGAGCGGTTCAAGGCATGAGCCGCTCGGGACGCTTGACGCTCGTCATCCTGGGATCGGCCCTGGCCGCGACCCTTCTCCTGACCGGCAGCCCGGCTTCCCCCAACGCCCCGGCCCAGGATGAGGCGAAAACCGCCTGGGACGGCAGCCGGGCCGTACCCGTCCACCTCATCCCCCTTCACGACGAGAACGACGAGCCCATCATCCCGACCGAAACGAACCCCCTGCCGTTCTCGGCCCGTTTCACGTGCGGACCCTGCCACGACTACGACACGGTCGGGGGGGGGTTCCATTTCTCGTCAATGACCGGCCGGGCCGAAGGCCGCCCCGCCCAGCCCTGGATCTGGCTCGAGCCGAGGACGGGGACCGTCCTGCCGGTCTCCTACAGGCCGTGGCCGCGGACCTACTCCCCAACCGATCTGGGCCTCACGGCCTGGGATTTCACCCTCCTTTTCGGCCGCCACTTCCCCGGCGGCGGGCCGGCGGAGCCCCCCGAAGAGGAGGTCCTGTCCGACCCCGACGGCCGTTGGAACGTCTCGGGGCGTGCAGAGGTCAACTGCCTGGCCTGCCACAACAAGTCGGGCCGCCAGGACCACGGCGAATGGGCCAAGCAGGTCCTGCGCGAGAACCTCCGCTGGGCGGCCACGGCCGCCGGAGGCATCGGCGAGGTCGGAGGCATGGCCTCCCGCCTCTGGCCGACCTGGGACATATACGACGGCCCCAACCTCGACGACCATGAATGGGCCGTGGCCCCGTACGTCAAGTACAGGACGGAGGATTTCGACTCCAAGCACCGCTATTTCTTCGACCTGGACTATCAGCCCTCGGACGGCCGCTGCCTGGCCTGCCACTCCGTATCGCCCGCGGGCGAGGTGCGCTGGGAGGCCCAGGCCGACGTCCACTCGGCGGCCGGGCTGGGCTGCGCCGACTGCCACCGCAACGGGCTCGACCATGACATCCTCCGCGGCTACGAAGGGGAGGCCGCCGTCAAGAACGACCGGACCGTCGATGCCTTCACCTGCCGCGGCTGCCACCTCGGCGAGGACGCCAAGGGCCGGCCCGACGTCGAGCCCGGCCGTTTGGGCGCGCCGCGCCCCAAACACACCGGCATACCCCTCGTCCACTTCAAACGGCTGTCCTGCACGGTCTGTCACTCGGGATCTCTGCCCAAGGGGGGCTTCACGCGGGTCAGGACCTCTCGGGCCAACCGGCTCGGCATCTACGGCGTGGCGACCTGGGCCACCGATATGCCGGCCGTCTACGAGCCCGTCTATATGAAGGACGCGAACCACAAGATCGCTCCCCACCGGCTGGTCTGGCCGGCGTTCTGGGCCAAGAGGGACGGAAGCGAGCTCAAGCCTCTCAAACCGGAGGAGGTCGAGGCCGCCGCGGCCGGCATCCTCGGCCCCGACGAGCGGATCGGCGCGGTCCTCATCGCCCTGACCCAGGTCATGGAAGAGGAAGAGACGCCTGTCCTCGTCTCGGGCGGGTCCGTCTTCGGGCCCCACATCGACGGCGGGATCGAGATCCTCGAGCCCTTTGATGAGACCGGCGGGGACCCGCCGTTCTGGGGGCTGCGGAAAGGGACGGAGATCGTCCCTCTCGTCCCCGACTTCGACCCGGCCGCCGAGGACAAGGACACCGATGTCGAGACGCGGTTCCAGGAGTTCCTCCAAGCTCTGGCCACGGTGACCGAGGCGCCGGGAGCGCCGGCCATCCAGGTCAGGAAGACGCTCTATCGCCTGGTCAGCGGATACCTGGACATCTCGGAGGCCCCGGAGGAGTACGGGGAGGCCACCCGGCCGGGCTGGCTCGCGGACGGAAAGCTCGTCCCGCTGGCCGCCGACCTCGACGTCCGGACCGTGACCGCGCTGGCCGGCGGGGAACGGACCCTGACCGAGGAACAGGTCGGGCTGGTTCTCGCGGCCCTGGCCGAAGGCTCGGACGGGACGGAATTCGCTTACGTTTCGGGAGGGCGCGTGTTCCGGCTGGCCAAGAGCGGGGCGCTGCTCTCCGAGAAGCACGAGGCCGCCGAGCCCGTGACCTGGGCGCTGGCCCACAACGTCCGGCCGGCGCAGCAGTCGCTGGGCTGGAACGGCTGCGCGGACTGCCACTCGGCGGGCTCGGATTTCTTCTTCTCGAAGCTCGAGGGGACCGGCCCGCTCCTGACGACGGACACGGCCGAACGCTCGTCGACCTCGTTCATGCGGTTGGGCGGGTCCTTCCAGCGTCTGTTCGGCCTGACCTTCATTGTCAGGCCTCTCTTGAAGACTGTTCTGATCGTCTGCGCCGTCGTCGTCGGATCGCTCGTCTTCCTGGCCGGGGTCCTGGCCCTGGGCCGGCTGGCCGGCCTGCTGGAGAAGAGGTGATCGCCATGCTGTTCACGATCATCACCGTGCTGGCCGTCGCCGGGACGTTCCTGGCCCTCGCCTTTCACCGGTTCTGGACGGGGCTCGACAAGGACCGGACCAATCTCGTCTATGCCGCTCTTCTCGGCGGGTTCGGGAACTGGCTCATCCGCCGGTCGAAAGAGAGCGCCCGCAAGGCGTCCGTCAGGGCCTGGTGGGCTTATGTCAAGGCCCTGCCGCTGTGGCGCCTGCCGGTCCTGGAGAAATGGCTGTTCATCTGTTTCTACGGCAGCTTCCTCTATCTCGGGGCGAGCGGATTATTCTTCGCCGTCTTCGTCCCCCGCGGGCTCTACGGCTTGCCCCTCATCGGCCACGTCCTCGCGGGAGGCATCTTCGCCGTCTGCCTGACCCTCGTCGTCATCTTCAAGAGCCGCGACTTCACCTCCATCCCCGAGCCGCTGGAGCTGTCCTTGAGGCTCTTCGACCCCAAGCGCCTGGGGATGACCCCCGCCCGGGCCAAGCACGCCGCCTTCTGGCTCTTCGTCCTGGCCGGCTTCCTGCTGACCTTGAGCTCGCTGCTGCCGATGATGCCCCTGCTAAGGACACCCGGCCAGAAGCTCATGTTCGAGCTTCACCGCACCAGCGCCTTGGCCTCGGTAGTCGCCGCGATGGTCTATGTCGGCATGGAGCTTTTCGAGCGGAGCCGGGCCTTGGATCACGGGCGACGGACGGCTCAGTAAGGATCGGTCCGCCGGTAACAGGTCACCTGACGTAGCGCAGAACCCTGTCGATGATGCTCGCGGCCGCCTTCTCGGCGAGCTTCTTGCACAGAGCGGCCTGAAGCTCCTCTTCGGCCCGGAGCCGCGCCTCCTTATCGAACAGGGCCCGCTCGTCCCGGGACAGATCGAGGGTCGTATAGTCCCCGTCAAAAGAGGCGCGCCGGAACCGGCCGGAGGCGCTGGCGACGACCCTCTCTTCGTCCACGGCCCTTCTCGAGGCCACTTCGAAGATCCTGATCCTCAGCTCGCCGGTCAGCTTGACCGTGTAGCTTTTTTCCGTGTACTCGGCGAACGACGATCTGTCCCTGCGCAACGGGGCCCTCCGCGCCGTTTCTTGGGCAACGCCGTCCTCCTGGGTGTACGATTCCAGCCAGCCGGTCACGACGAAGTCGGCGTTCAAGCCCAGGCCGACCAGTAACGCCGTCTGCGAGGGGATCTCCCCGCTCCTGATCCGGAGCCGGCTCATCTCCCGGTGGATCTCTCCCCGGTCGATAGGGCCCAGGAAAAGGACCGGGGCCGCCATGTATTCATAGAGAAGGATGTCGTAGAGCTCGCCTTCCATGCCCCGGGGCGCCGTGTCCCCGGCCCCCGGAGAGGTCCAGAAGGGAAGGACGGCCACGGTCTTGGTCCCGGCATCGAGGGCGGCGTTCTGGAGAATGAGGCCTTGCGCTCCCGCCTCGCTGTCGGGGCCGAAGACGTCGATGGCCGCCTGGGCGTGCCCGTAGGCCGCCCGGAAGGCCCCCCTCTCCATGTCCTGCTCGGCCCACCGGATCAGGGCCCGGGCCCGGGCCTCGTCGACGCTTTGCATCTGCTCGGGGGCCAGAGGATACGAGCGCATCAGATCGTAGCGCCGGACGGCTTGGGCCCAGTTCCCCGCGCTTTCCAGATCCCCGGCCTGCCGAAAGAGCGAAGCGACGGCGGCATCGATCATCTCGCGGCGGAATTCCGCATAATCCTCCGGCACGGCGAGCGCGACGCCGACCTGGCCCGCCCTATTCCTCAGACTATCGAGGCGGGCGATCACCGCGACGGCGCTCTCATAGTCGCCGCTCGACCCGTGCGCACCGGCCTGCGCCAGATAGTCGTCGACCAAACGGGAGCCGACGTCGGCCAGGCTCTGCCGGGCCTCTTCCATGCCGGGGTCCTTGCCGAGGACGGTGATATAGCGCTGGGCCGCTTCTTCCAACCGGCCTTTGCTCTCCAGCTCCTGGCCTTTCTTGTACCGCTTCTCGACGCTGACGCAACCGGCCAGGGCCGCGACCAGGAACGCGGAGAGGATCCCCCAGGATAGCCTTTTATGCCTTCTCGTGATCATAAGGCATTTGTAGGGGAACGGGCCGGCTCTGTCAAGGCGAGTTCGCGGATGTCTGTTCCGGACTGAGCTTTTTGATGACGGCGGCCGGGAACTCTTCGTAGGGATGCCGGGGGCGGTTATTCCAGATACTCGAGCTTGAAACGGATCTTGTGGAACGGGCAGGATCTCGCCCGCTTGCCGGTCTCGATGATCACGTAAAGGACCTTCTCCCCGGGGGCCTTCTTGATCGATAGTTTCGCGAGCTTCGGGAGGAGTGTTCAACTTCCACCCGCACCTGAATCTCTTGGTGACGGAAGGATGATCCGTTACACGACAGCCCGCTTAACACGGATACTCGCTATTTCGCACCCAGCTTCTTTAGCAGCGCGATCATATCGCTGTCATTCTCTTTCGCCGCAAGGCTCAGCGGAGTCGCCCCGTCAGCGGCTTTGGCATTGACGTTGGCGCCCTTTTCAACGAGGAACTTCACGAGGTCCGGCCTCTTATTTCGCGCCGCCATCATCAAACAGGTATATCCTGCAGTCGCTCCGGTGGCCGCTGCCTCATCGACATCGGCCCCCGTTTCCAGAAACAACTCGGCCGCTTCAATTGTCACCCGCTCCATGAGAATACCCATGATGCTCTGGGTGAAGGCTGTTGTTCCTTCCTTTGATTTTAGAGCGGGGTCAGCTCCTCTGGACAACAGGTATTTGGACAGTTCCAAGGACACTCCGGCAGAGGCCATCAGAGGGCTGGTCCCGTTTTTTGCCTGTATATTAAGGTCGGCCCCTTTTTCAACAAGGTATTTGGCCATATCGACAAACCCATATTGGCATGATAACAGCAAAGCCGTGCTGCCGTATGTCTCATCCTGGTAGTTGACATCAACCCCCTGTTTGATAAGTTCTTTGGCTTTATCAAATTCCTGATACATGATGTGTTTAATCAGTGCGCCGCCGTCTTGCGCATGGATTGGAGCCACCAGGATAATGCAGAGTGAAGTGATGGATAAAACGTATGATTTTTTATTCAGTGGCATCATCTCCTCCTGAAACTGAAAATGAAAACTTAATGGCAATATAAAAAGAACGGCTGCGCAATGCAAGCGTCCTTGATGGCGACGGGTTTTCCGGGCCTCCTGGGCTACAGCTCCGGATATCTCCACTTTTTCAGCATGTTCAAATTCCGGGTGGTCGACCATGGTAACAACGACGAGTTCAGACAGGTGGGCGCAGTGACATCTGGCAAATAGGTCTTTGAGTCTCTCTCTTTTTTCGCACGTCCGAGTACATGAACGTACGCAGCGTATCCGGCTCCAGGCACTTCTTCTCGAAAGGGCTTGACAGCGGAAACCCCAGGAGATAATTATGACTGAGATCCTCAGGGCTCTCCGCAAGACCCGCTCAGCCAAGGCGACGCAATAAGAAAGGAGATCCGATGAAAAGACGCGCTTCATCCCTGATCGTTGTTCTGGCGGCATTCACGGTCGTGGGCGTTCTCTCCGCGCATCTGACCGAGAGCGTCGTCCGCGATGACCCGGCGGCGAAACTTCTGGGCGAATGGACGGTCGCCGGCAAGTTCGGGACCGGAGATGGCGAGGCGGTGTTCAGGGCCGACAAGACCTATCTTTTGAAAGAGATCCATCCCGACGGCCTCGCGGTGACCCACGAAGGGCAGTATAAGCTCGATCCCTCCCAAGACCCCTGCGCGATCGACCTCTGCGTGGGCCGATTCAGCAATCCCGGATCGGAGTGGGTCACGACGTTCGGGATCCTGAGGTTCATCTCCGACGATGAAGCGGAGATCCACTTCGACCCAAGCGGCCGGAGGCCCGCATCCTTCGACGGGGCGACGGCCGAAACCACCCACAAGATGACGCGCAAGCGTTCTGACGGCTGATCCAAGACCGGGTTTGCTATCGACCCGCCCGGCGCCATCCGGTCCCGGGGACTGGACGAAGATCTCTTCCCGGGCTGCGCCGGAGAAACCGCGGTCCGCACCTTCGTCCGCGGGGAGGGCTCGCGGCGGCCGTCATCGTATAGGCCGACAAGCGCCACAGCCCGACCGTAGAGGTCGTTGAGACCGACCGCATCGACTACAGCGCCCGGGCCTCGGTGATCGCCGCGATGGTCTTCGTCGGCCCGGCCCCAGCGATAACCGACCTTGCCCTCGGGTTCCAGAAACGTCAGCCGCTCCAGGGCCAGCATCGGCCGGAGCGTCATGAAACGGGTTCTCGCGGGCCTCGGAATTCCGTGGACTGCCTGCGCACCGAGCGATCACAGAACGGCCCCCCGGACAGGAACTTCCTTACTTGGCCCCGGCGGCCTGCAGCAGCTTCACGATTTCGGCGTGCTTCTTCTTCCTTGCTATTTTCAGGGCCGTTGCATTCTTATCCGTTTTCGCCTGGACGTCGGCGCCTCTCTCGAGAAGGAGCCTGACGATCTCGACCTGGCCGGTTTCCGCCACCCAGATCAGGGGAGTCATCCCGCCCTTCGCCTTCACGTTGACGTCGGCTCCGGCTTCGATGAGCAGCCGGGCAATATCCGTTCGATTCATGGATAGGGCCTTGACGAGAGGCGTCTCGCCCGACCGCTCAATGCGAGCGTTGACGTCGGCCCCGGCCTCGATGAGCAGCCTGGCGAAGTCCGCGTGGCCCTTGAAGACGGCCGCCATGAGAGAGGTCCATCCTTCGGAGCTCCGGAGGTTGACGGTCGCGCCCGCGTCAAGGAGCATTTTCGCGGCGTCGAGCTTGTCCGTATCGATGGCCTGCATCAAGGCCGTCCAGCCGTCGCTCATTTGGGCGTCGAGTTCGGCCCCGCTCTCCAGCAGAATCTGGACGATCTCGAGCGACCCGGAATTCGCCGCGAACATCAAGGGGGCTTCTCCATCCCCGTTCTTCGCGTTGACGTCGGCCCCGCATTCGATGAGCCGCCTTGCGAGATCCGGGTATCCAATGGCGGAGGCGAACATCAGGGGCGCGAAGCCCGCAGCGGTCCTGGCGTTGATGTCGGCGCCGCAGTCGATGAGATGCTCGGCCAGCTCCGGTTCGCAGCCGATGATGGCCATGTGGAGGGGAGCTCCACCCGCCACCGGGTCGGCCACATCGATAAAGGCGCCCTCTTCGAGTAGAAAGTCCACGATTTCTCCGTGCCCCCTGCACGCGGCCAAGGAAAGGGCCGTCACATCGGAGGCCGCGGCGTTGGCGTCGGCCCCTCCCGCGATGGCCCGGCGTGAGGCTTCCAGGTCGCCCGCGGCGATCGCCCGAAGGAGATCCCCGTCAGGGCCCGGGACGTCCTGGAACGGATCGACGATCTCCAAGCCGTCGATGAGGGCGTGGATGGGGTTGGTTCCGGGATTCTTGAAGAGCTTCAGGATCGAATCGGTTCGAGTGAACATGGACTGGAACTCGAAGATCCTGTGGGTCTTCCCGAAATCCGGGGGAAAGTAGAAGTAGACCAGGCAATCCCCGGTGAAGGATTGACTTTCATCCGGCGACAAAAATGACCATTGGAACTTGAAGAAATGAACGGTCTTTTCCTTCAGAACCGCGTCTCCCCGTTCGTTCCCCTTCCCGGGCCCGGCCACCATCTCGGCCTCCGGGATGGCGTAGGTCCTGATCAGGTCCTCCAGGGCTTCTTCCTCCGTCATCCGCCACTGATAGGGCAAGAGATATCGCGGCATGACGGTCACGGTTGTGACTCTGTATTGGGGAGGCACCGAAAGGACGAAGGACAGTAGTCCACCCGATTTGGACTTTCTGAACAAGACGTGGCCGGCTTCGAAGTCCGTCTCACAGTCCCAGCCGCGGCCGGGGGGGGGGCAGATCTTGTATGTCCCCATGTCGATGATCCGGGAACTTGCGGCTTCTTTTTTCGAGTCCGTCTGGGCAGGCAGCCGGCCGGGCCACAAGAAGAGAAGCACTCCCGCCAAGACGCCAAGTCGTTTCGTTGCTGATGTGTCCTTATTCATGGCTTTCCCCCTTATGCCTCATCTCGGGCCCCGGCGGCCCTTTGCCCGTTCCGCCGGCGGCTCCCTCCTCCGCGTTCCGGCTCCCTGAGCCCGCCTCAGGTCATAAGATGGGGATTCCGGCCGGAAAAGTTGTCAAGGATTTGTGAAATTAATTCGATGTTTTCCGTCCGCCGAAGCTGGAACAACAGGGCGCCCAGGCGGGAAGCGGCCTTAGTTTTTATTTTGTCCGCGGGGAGGGCTCGCGGCGGCCGTCGTCGTAGAGACCGACAAGCACCACGGCCCGACCGTAGAGGTCCTTGAGACGGGCCGGATGGTCCTCAGTCGGCCTTCACCCGCGCCAGGATGCTCCCGATCTTGGCGGCCAGCGGGCTGGCCCCGCCGTCCTGGTTGGACATCGCGGCGACGATATAGCCGGAATCGGCGTAGATATCGAGCCTGGAATTGATCCCGGGGAAACCGCCGCTATGGCCGACGACCTTGCCGGCCGGACCTTGGACGACCTGGAACCCGAAGCCGTAGTCAGCGCCGATGAAATCGGTCCACATCAGCTCCCGAATCCTGGCGGAGATGAGCTTGTCGGAGAGAAGGGCCAAGGCGAACCGGTGGAGGTCCTTGACGGTCGAGAAGCCCCCGCCGGCCGGGCCGCCCTTGAGGACGTGCTTGTAGAGGTTGTTCTGCCATTTGTAGGGGCTCGAGAAATCAGGGCTGTAGCCGATGGCCAGGTTCTCGACGGGGTAGTCCATCTCGTAGCAGTCGGAGTCCGTCATCCCGGCCGGCCCGTAGATGGCCTTGCGGATGTGATCGAAGTAGTCCTCCCCGGTGACCTTCTCGATGACGACCCCGAGAAGGAACATGCCGGTATTGCTGTACTGGAAGCGCTCGCCCGGCGTGAAGGCCGGCCTTTCGTCCTTGACGAGCGGCTTGTAATCGTCGAGCTTGCGGAACATGTCCCGTGAGCTCTTGAAATAGAGATCGTTGAAATAGCTCCCCAACCCCGAGGTGTGGGTGATGAGGTGGCGGACGGTGACCTTGTCCGTGACGTCCTTGGGCAGCCAGGACTCATCGACCCACTTGCCGATGGGATCATCGAACGAGAGCTTTCCGGCCTCGACGAGCCGGGCGACGGCCATCGAAGTGAACATCTTGTTCATCGAGCCCAGGTTGAACTTGGTGTCGATGTTGTTGGGGACATGGAAGGCCTTGCTGGCCTCGCCGGCGAAATCGGTCAGAAGAACGTCGGCGCCTCTGGCGACGAGCACGGTCCCCGAGTACCAGTCGGCCTTTCTGACCTTGTCGATGATCGACCGGATCTCGGCCAGGGCCCGCTTCTCATCGAGGGGCAGCTCGGTGAGCCCGGAGGGGGCCCGGGCCGGGCTGATGCCGAGGCCGACAATGCGGTGCTCCGGGGCGTCGCCGAAGCGGAACGTCAAGCCATACCAGTCGTGGAGGAGCCGGCCTTTGACGATGACCACGGTCGCCCCCGGACGCTCGGTCGAATAGGTGCGGACGGAATGGAAATCGATGCCGCCCGTGTCCCTTAGAAATCCGAGGGCCGTCGAGATATGGTTCTCGATGGGCACCCTCTCTCGAAAGGCCCCGGCGCATTCCTCGCCTATGAACCGCTTGACGCGCTCCACGCTGCCGGAGTTCATGACCTCGATCAGGGACCTGATCCGAGCGCCCATGAGACCCTCGGGCAGGGCGGTCGTGTCTTTGAAGGACGGAGCCGGCTGCCGCGAAAAGGCGGCCGGCCCGGTCATGGCCAGGATAACGGTGAAAATAGCGGCCCATCGGCCGGCGGTTCGGAACATGGAAAACCTCCTCGCTCTGATCATGATCGCTTATCCTTCAGCGCGTCCAGCTGGCCGGGCGCGACGGGCAAGCCAAAACTCCTTTGGCGAGCAGGTCGGCGATGCGGCCGGCCTGGATCTCGACATCTTCTCTTCGGCCGAGCTCGCGCGCCGAGAGGTTGAACGGCAGCAGGGAGTTGGTGGCCTCGATGAGGACGAACGACGCCGCCCGAGGATCGGCACACTCCAGCGTCCCGTCACGGGCCCCCTCGCGGAGGACCTCCTCGAGAACGGCCGCTTCCTTCTCGAAATGCTCCTTGCGGCGGGCCAGGAGGGCCGCCCGGACGGACGAAAGCAGGTCGCTCAGATTGTGCGAGTAATCGGCGACGCTGTCGAAGCGCATCAAGACCCGGGAGACGAGCATTCTGCGGAGACGGGTGTCGGCGGGCGCCGGCGCTCCGGCTTTCTCCCTGAGGTCGGCGAGGACCCGCTCGACGATGCGGTCGATGTGGGCCAAGACCAGCTCCTGTTTGGAGGGGAAATGAAGATAGATCGTCCCCTTGCCGATGCCGACCTCCCGGGCCACGTCTTCCATGGTCATCTTTTTATAGCCGAATTTGGCCAGGAGCTTATTGACAGCGTCGAGGATGATGTCCCGAATATCTTCCCGGTTGGCAACCCTTCCCATGATGACTCCTGACCAATATTGTATATCAGTCATTATTTTTGTCAATAGAACGTTTTTCTTGGCTGAAAACGCGAATTTCTTCGGGACCCGATCATGAACGAGCCCGGCTGGTGACGGCTCACGACCACCTCCGCGCGGGCCGCTTGGTCCGTCCGGGCGGGAAGCCCGGAGACAGAGGTCAGGCTATCCGCGAGGGGCCGGCGGGGCTCCTTTCGCCCGGCGCTCTGAGGAAGAGCAAGACAACAAGACCCCCCAGCAGCGCCAGGGCCCCGGCCGCATAAAAGGCCGCGAAATAGCTTTTTGTGGCGTCGTGGGCCAGGCCGCCGGTCAGGGGCCCGAGGAAACAGCCGAGCCCGTAGCCGATGAAGATCAGCCCGTAGTTCACGGCGAAGTCGCGGCGGCCGAAGTAATCGGCCGTCAACGGCGGGTAGACGGCCAGGAACCCTCCGAAACACAGGCCGACGACGGCCGAGAAAAGATAGGTCAGCGTCAGATCCCCGGCGTGATACAAGGCGAACATCGCCGAACCGATCACGCCGAACAGCGCGAGGAGCGTCCGCCTGCCGCCCCAGCGGTCCGAAGCGTATCCCGACAGGATCCGGCCGGCACCGTTGAAGATCGACAGGACCGTCAAGGCCAAGGCGGCCTGCATGCCGGAGAAGCCCTTGTCCGTGGACAGCGCGACGAGGTGCCCGATGGCCATCATGCCGGCGACCATGGCCATGAAGTAGGTCAGGAACATGATCTTGAACGCGCCGGTCCTCAACATCTCCCCTGGCGAAAGAGACGCCCGATCCTCCCGCTGGAGAGCCGCGGACGGGTCGGCCGCCGCGGCCGGGGGCCTCAAGAACCGGGACGCAACGGCGATCGTCAGGCCGAAGAGCAAGCCGCCGAACAACATGGTCCTGCGCCATCCGTACGATCCGATCATGTGGATCATGGCCGGCGACAGGAAAGCCGTCCCGAACCCGAAGCCGAAAACGATCAGGCCCGTCACCAAGCCCTTCTTCTCGGGGAACGCCTTCATGCCGCTCGAAATGGACGGCATGTAGCTCAATCCGGTGCCCATTCCGGCCAGGCCGCCGTAACACACGTAAAGGGCGAGCGGGGAATGGGCGAACGAGGCCAGGATCCACCCCGAACCGACCAGCAGCCCTCCCCATCCAGCGGTGTTATGAGGCCCGATCCGCTTTTCGAGCCAGCCGCCCACGGCCATGAACAGCGAGAAGACGAGCAGCAGGATCGAGACCGCCAAGGATATCTTGGCCCGGCCCCAGCCCATGTCCATGTCGATGGGAACCAGGAAAACGCCCCAGGAATAGGCCACACCCAGACACATGAGGATCGACACCCCGGCGACGACGACGCTCCATCTGTTCCTAGGCATTGTTCATCCTTCCCTTCGATCGATCCTCGGGAGCGCGGTCTCGCCATGCCGATAGCGGGGACCGGGCTTTCCTCGGGCCACGGATGGTATGCCAGGTCACGGACGGGTGTCAACGATATTCGAATTCCTGTCCAGGCAACGTGAATATTTCCGGTCCCGGGCAACGTGAATCTTTCCGCTTTTGCCTTCACCTCGGGTCTCCCGGCGACATCGACCTCGGTCTAGAAAAATGGGGGGCAATTCCACATCCAGGAAGCAGCCGACAGCCATACTCCCCGATGATGCGGTGGGAGGGCGCAGGTCGAGGGAATGGCTTACGCGAAACGGCTACCGGGCCCGGATGAGCAGGGCCGCGCTCACCAGCAGGGCCACGCTCAAGAAGGCGGCCAGGGCTTTCCAGAGGGGCCCCCGCCGCCGCTTTTCGTCCTCCCGGACCTCCATGAACGAGCCCAGCAGGAAGCCCGTCGCGAACCCTCCGGCATGGGCCAGATTGTCCGCCCCGACGAAAAGCCCGAAGACAAAGGCATAGATCGCCCAACGGACCATGAACCTTTGGATGTCCGCCCCCCTGGCCCCTCCCCGGCGCCGGAAGTACCGGATGGCGAACCCGATAAGGCCGAAGATGGCCCCCGAGGCCCCCGCCGACAGGACGGCGGCGCGAAGGGTGAACGTGGCCGCCGACCCGCCCAGCCCGGCCAGCAGAAAAAGCGACAGGTAACGGGACGGCCCGATCTCCCCTTCGAGGAAGCTCGAAACGCTGAGGAGGGCGACCATGTTGAAGAGAAAATGGATGACGCCGATATGAACGAAGATGCAGGTCAGCAGCCTCCACCACTGCCCCGCGGCCACGAGCTGGGAGTGGAGGGCCCCGGCCCGGACGAGCGATTCGACGCTGGGAGAGAGCAGTCCGGCGCCCCCCGACGAGGCGACCTGGAGGATGAAGTTGAGGCCTATGGCCAAGGTGAGCGCGGCGGTCACCGGGGATACGCCGGGCATGATCAGCCCGAAGACCTTATAAAAGAAGTTGCCGGCCGCCGAAGGCAGGCGCGCTCCGCAGACGGAGCACCGCCGCTCGCCGGCCGCGGCCAGGGAGCCGCAATTCCGGCAGATCTTCTGTCCCGACCTCAGGTGGCGGACGACGTTGCTGTCGGCCGAGAAGAACCCCGCCCACCGCCTCTTGAAGTTCATCCACCGCCATTGCCACCAGGTGTAGTTTAGCCCCAGGGACCGGCTGACCTTCCGCCAGAAATCGCTCATCTTCGACCGCCTCTCCTTCCTTCCGTATCACCCCGAGAGCTTGGGCCGCTTGAGGTGGTGGCCGGTCCGTTGCTGGAAGGCGTGGGCCAGGAGCAGGATGTCGGCCTCGCCGAAGAGCCTGCCCGTCAGGCGCAAGACGGCCGGCTGGCCCATGGAGTCGAAGCCGTGGGGGAAGGCCATTTCCGGGTGGCCGGTGAGGTTGGTCGGCCCGAGAGCGCTGCCGACGAGGACGTCCAGGCCCTCGAAGAATTCGTCATAGGCCTTCATCAGCCGGTAGCGGGCCCGGTTGGCCTGGATGTACTGGACGGCCGGGACCAGCCCGTGGAGGCGGAACGACCCGACCCAGGCGCTGCGCTCCGGTTCCTCGGACATCATGTCCAGCCGGTCGCTTCGGACCAGGTCGTCGAAGGCCGCCGCGGCTTCCGTCGTCAGCAGGAAGTCCATCGGCCCCGAGCCCATCGCGGGAAGCTCGACGGGGACCGGCTCGACTCCGAGCGACCGGATGGTCTCCAGGGCGGCCTTGTCGAATTCCCGGACCTCCCGCATCCGCCGGGCCCGCTCGGGGTACTTGGGGTTCTCGGGGATGTCCCGCTCGAGGTCGGCTTTGAGGTAGCCCACCCGCAGCTTGCGGACGTCGCGGCGCCCGTCCCAGGAAAAGGGGGCGTTGAGCACCGTGTTGTCCTGACCGTCCGGGCCGTGGATCGCGTGGAGGATGAGGGCGCAATCCTCGGCCGTCCGGCCGAGCGGCCCGAGCTTGTCCATGGTCCAGCTCAGGGCCATGGCCCCGTGGCGGCTGACCCGCCCGAAGGTCGGCCGCAGACCGGTCACCCCGCAGCGGCTGGCCGGCGAGATGATCGAGCCCCGCGTTTCCGAACCGATGGCGAAGGGCACCAGCCCGGCGGCCACGGCCGCGGCCGGCCCCGCCGAGGAGCCGCTCGATCCCTGCCTCGGGTTCTCCGGGTCCCAGGGGCTCCGGGTCAGGCCCCCGAACCAGCGGTCGCCCATGGCCAGGGCGCCCAGGGTCAGCTTGGCGACCAGCACGGCCCCGGCTTCGGTGAGCCGGGTGTAAACCGTGGCGTCCTCGTCGATCGTCTGGTCTTTGTACGGGGAAGCCCCGAAAGTCGTTCTGTATCCCTTGACCGCCAGGAGGTCCTTGGCCCCCCAGGGGATGCCGTGGAGCGGCCCCCGGTATCGACCCCGGGAGATCTCCCGGTCGGCCTTCTCCGCCTGCTCGAGAGCCAGGTCCTCGGTCAGGGTGACGACGCAGTGGAGGACCGGATCGTATCTTTTCAGCCGCTCGAGGCAGATCTTGGTCAGCCGGGTCGAAGTGATCTCGCGACGCTTGATGAGCGCCGCCAGATGGGTTACCGGAAGGAAGGCCAGATCCTCGTCCGTTCCGGCCGCCTCGGCGCGGACCCGGGACAGCCGCAATGTGGGCATTCCCACGGGGAGCTTCATCCCCGGGAGCACCGGATTGAACACCAGGGCCGACGGTGTATCGTTCCCCAGGTCCATGTCGCGGAGGGCGGCGAAGCTCTGGAGCAACCCGCCGGGCCGGTTGAGGCCGGCCGCGATCTGTTTTTGGGCCTCCGCCGTCAGCGGGACGCCGGCGATGCGGGCCGCCGCGGCGACCATCTCGGGCTTGACCTCCGGGGCGTCCTGGGCCACGGCCAGAAGGGCCCCGGGGAGGAGCGTGCCGCCCAGCCCGGCGGCCGCGAAATAGCTTATGAACCGGCGCCTGTTGATGGTCAATCTGTCTTCCTGAAAACAGTTTCGCTTATCGTCCACGGGTCCTCCTTGTTTTATTCCACGCGGGCCGGCGGACCGCCGGCCGGTCAATCCCCTTCCGGCGGCAGAGCGAAGAACAGGAGCCCGGCCACTTCCGCGGGAAGCGCCGCCCCGGCCCGCGGCGCCTGTCGCCGGAGCTCTTCGGCCAGAGCTTCGGCCTCCTTGAGGTAATCCCGGTAGAGGCGCTTGCGCACCGAGACGGGCAACGGCCTGCAGACGGCCTCTTCGCCCGGGCCGAAGGCGTCCTCCAAGGACAGGTCCTCGAAGGCCATCGGGTCCCGGTCGTGGGACCAGGTCCCCGTCTTGAGGTCGAAACGGTAAAGGGGCAGGAACAGCCTGCCGTCGCGGGCCGCGAGATCGACGGCCTCGATGAGGTAATCGGCGTCGGCATCGTCCATCGTGTAATGGAAACCGACCCGGCACCAGCCCGGCTTGATCCCGTAGAACCCCCGCCGGATGGCCTGCCGGTATCTCTCGGAGGACTCCTCGTCGATGCCCAGGAGCTCATGGCCGTAGGGGCCGGCGCACGAGCAGCCGGCCCGCGACTGGATGCCGAACAGGTCGTTGAGAAGGACGGTCACGAACTTCGGGTGGAGGAAGCGGCCCTCCTCGTCCTTGACGTTGAACGAGACGACGCCGATGCGCTTGGCCGGGTCCGGGTCGCCCATGATCTCGAGGCGGGGGTTGGGCCGCCAGCGCTCGAAGGCCCGCCTGAGGAGCTCCTGCTCCCGCCGCTCGATGGCCTCGACCGACACCGCCTCCTTGACCATAAAGGCCAGGGCGGCCTTGACGGTCTGCAGGACGCCGGGCGTGCCGGCCTTTTCTCTCTCCTCGACGTCGTCGAAGAAATCGTGCCCGCTCCGGCTGACATAGGCGACGGTCCCCCCTCCGCTGACCGAGGGCGCCAGGTCCTTGCGGTAGACCCGCTCGTTGAACACCAGGATGCCGCTCGAGCCGGGGCCCCCGAGGAACTTGTGGGGAGAGATGAACACGGCGTCGAGGCTGCGGTCCTCCCCCCGGGGCCCCGGCGGCGGGTTCATGTCGATCCGGACGTAGGGGGCGCTGGCCGCGTAGTCGAAGCAGGCCAGGGCGCCGTGGCGCCGGAGTATCGCGGCCAGCTCGGCGACGGGCGAGATGAGACCGGTGACGTTCGAGGCCGCCGAGAACGAGCCGACGCGCAGCCGGTCCGCGTATCGCGGGTCCTTCAGCAGCTCTTCGAGATGGGCCAGGTCGATCCCCCCGTCGGGGCCCAACCGGACGACGACGACCGTGCACAGCCCCTCGCGCCAGGTCAGCTCGTTGGAGTGGTGCTCGTACGGTCCGACGAAGACGACCGGCCGGCGGGCTTCGATGAGCCGCTCGAGGTCGGCGGCCCCCTCCCCTCCCGCGTGCCCGCGGAGAAGAGAGAACAGGATCTCCCTGGTCGCCGGGGGCAGGGCCGTGCCGATGATCCGCTGGAAGCGGTCGATGGCCGCCGTGCTTCCGAACCCGACGCTGACGATCCGGCCGCCCGGCCCGGCGTTGACGGCCTTCTTGATGGCCTCCTCGGCCTGATGAAGGATGCGGGTCATGCTCCGGCCGGTGATGTCGTCCTCGGTGTGGGAATTGGCATAGTGACGCTGGAGCCGCAGGAGGTACTTCTCGACGAACTGCAGGGACCGGCCCGAAGCGGTGTAGTCGCAATAGAGCATCAGGCGCTCCCCGAAGGGGGTCGGGACGGCGGCGTCGACGCCGACGATCTCGTCCCGCAGGGATCTCATCTCAAGGGTGGGCTTCGTCATCCCGGTCTCTCCCGTCTTCAAGCTGGGGGAGGCCTTCCGGCCTGCCCTCATGCTAGCCGAATCCCGCCGGGGAAACAAGCCGGAAAAGCCCCCCGCGCCCGCTACCCCGCCTCCTTGATATTTCCCTTGTCTTCGGATATCATTTTGTGTTGCGGAACCGCAATAATCCATAGTTATAAGGAGTTTGATCGATGGCCGTCAAAGGCTTCAATCCCTACGAGATGGCTCAGAAGCAGTTCGACTCGGTGGCCGACCTTCTCGAGCTCGACCAGGCGACAAGAGACCTCCTGAGGCAACCCCTCCGGGAATACCATTTCTCGATCCCCGTGCGCATGGAAGACGGCAGCGTCCGCGTGTTCCGCGGCTTCCGCTGCCAGCACAACGACGCCCGCGGGCCCTGCAAGGGCGGCATCCGCTTCCACCCCCAGGAGACCATCGACACGGTCCGGGCCCTGTCGATGTGGATGACCTGGAAGTGCGCCGTCGTCGACATCCCTCTGGGCGGCGGCAAGGGCGGCGTCGTCTGCGATCCCCACGACCTCAGCCCCCGCGAGCAGGAGCGGCTCTGCCGCGGATGGGTCCGGGCCGTGGCCCAGGACGTCGGTCCCCTGCGTGACGTCCCGGCCCCCGACGTCATGACCAACCCGCAGCACATGCTCTGGATGCTCGACGAGTTCGAGGCCGTCCACGGCGCCAAGTACCCGGGATTCATCACCGGCAAGCCCGTCGGCATGGGCGGCTCGCTGGGCCGGACCGAGGCCACCGGCTACGGCCTCATCTTCACCGTCCGCGAGGCCCTCAAGGAGCTGGGCATCGACATCGCCAAGACCCAGGCGGCCGTCCAGGGCTTCGGCAACGTCGCCCAATACGCCATCCAGCTCTACACCCAGCTCGGCGGCAAGGTCGTCTGCGTCTCCTGCTGGGACCAGGCCGACCAGACCTCCTACACCTATCGCAAAAAAAGCGGCGTCAACCTCGAGGAGCTGCTGGCCATCACCGACCGCTTCGGCGGCATCGACAAGGCCAAGGCCCAGTCCCTCGAGTACGAGCGGCTCGACGGCGATGCCTGGATCGAGCAGGACGTCGACATCCTCCTGCCCTGCGCCCTGGAGAACCAGGTCAACGCCGAAACGGTTAAAAAGATCAAGCCCCGGGTCAAGGTCATCGGCGAGGGCGCCAACGGCCCGACGACCCCCGAGGCCGACGCCGTCCTCAAGGAGCGCGGCATCTTCGTCATCCCCGACTTCCTGGCCAACGCCGGCGGGGTGACCTGCAGCTACTTCGAGCAGGTCCAGTGCAACATGAACTACTTCTGGCCCAAGGAGGAGGTCCTGGCCAAGCTCGACGAGAAGATGACCTCGGCCTTCAAGGCCGTCAGCGAGCTGGCCCGCACCCGCAAGCTCTTCATGCGCGACGCGGCCTACGTCATCTCCGTCAGCCGGGTCGCCGGCGCTTGCAAGGACCGCGGCTGGACCTGATCCTCCGTCTAGGAGACGATGAGCAACCCGCGGACGCCGACGGCCGTCAGCACGCTGTTCTCGACGCTCCACGAGCGGGCCAAGGAGTTGAGCTGCATCTACCGCATCGAGGAGGTCCTCAGCTCCTACGACACCCCGCTCGAGGCGGTCTTCCGCAGGGTCATCGAGGCCGTCCCGCCCGGCTGGCAGTTCCCCGAGTGCTGCCAGGCCCGCATCACCTACGGGTCGGAGGTCTACGAGACCCCGGAATACGAGGAGACGCCGCACGCCCTGTGCGCGGACATCCGGGTCCAGGACTCGGCGGCCGGGCGGATCTGCGTCTGCTATAGCAAGACGACCCCCGAAGGCGACTGCGGGCCCTTCCTCAACGGGGAGGTCAAGCTCATCCAGACCATCGCCGAGCGCCTGGGCCAGTTCATCCTCCACCAGCGCCTGCGCCAGATGTACTCGGAGATCCGGGAGGGCCGGCGCGAGGAAGAGGAGGACGACACCGGCTGGCGCATCGCCCTGGCCGTCCTCCGCAACACGGACCCCAATCTTTTCGTCCGCATCTCCCGCAAGATGATGAACTACCTGGGCTGGCGCGGAGTGCCCGAGGCCCGCCAGCTCCTGCGCCGCTACGTCGAGGACCGGCAGGAGGAGGGCGTCTTCGGCGATTCCAACCTGCCCCAGGAGAAGGAGACCCTCGACCGCTTCTTCCGTCTCAGCGAGGAGACGTTCCGCATCGCCTCGGCCAACCTGACCGACGAGGAGATCCTCACCCGCATCCAGAAGTGGACGAGCGAGGACCGCTCCAGCGCCTCGGTCAAGGTCCTCGAGAACATCTACGCCTCGCTCAACGACGTCCTCGAGTCGATGCGCCGCATCAAGCGGATCATGCCCGAGGGCATCGATCTGCCCCGGGCCACGGCCAACAGCGTCCGGGTGGCCCTCATCCGGCGGTTCTTCACCGAACAGCTCGAGTTCATCAACATCGCCAAGAAATACCTCGACCTCGAGGACTTCTTCGACCTCGTTGGCCGCATCGTCTTCCCGCCCGACAGCCACGGAAAGCTCGGCGGCAAGACGGCCGGCCTGTTCCTGGCCAGCCGGGTCCTCTGGCAGGCCTCCCGGCGGGTCAAGGCCATCGGCGCGGTCAAGAAGCCCAAGACCTGGTACATCACCTCGGACTCCCTGATCGCCTTCACCCAGTACAACAACCTCGAGGAGGTCACCGAACAGAAGTACAAGGACATCGAGGAGATCCGTCTCGAGTACCCCCACCTCGTCCAGGTCTTCAAGAACTGCACCTTCCCGCCGGAGATCGTCAAGGGATTGTCGGTGGCCCTGGACGACTTCGGGGACGTCCCCCTCATCGTCCGCAGCTCGAGCCTTCTCGAGGACCGGCTGGGGACGGCCTTCGCCGGCAAGTACAAGAGCCTGTTCCTGGCCAACCAGGGCGACAAGAAGCAGCGGCTCGAGGCCCTCCTCGACGCCGTGGCCGAGGTCTACGCCTCGATCTTCAGCCCCGATCCCATCCAATACCGGGCCGAGCGGGGCCTGCTCGATTTCTACGAGGAGATGGGCATCATGATCCAGGCCGTCGTCGGCCGCAGGGTCGGGAAGTATTTTTTCCCGGCCTACGCCGGGGTGGCCTTCAGCCGCAACGAATTCCGCTGGTCGCCGCGCATCCGGCGCGAGGACGGCCTGCTCCGCCTCGTCCCGGGCCTGGGGACGCGGGCCGTCGACCGGCTGGCGGACGACTATCCCATCCTGGTGGCCCCCGGCAAGCCCAACCTCCGGGTCAACGTCTCGACCGACGAGATCATCCGCTACTCGCCGACCAAGATCGACGTCATCGACCTCGAGAAGAACTGCTTCACGACGCTGCCCCTCAAGGACGTCCTCAAGGAGGTCGGGACGGACTACCCGGCCCTCAACCGGGTCCTGTCCATCTACCGCGACGGCCTCCTCCAACGCCCCATGGGCCTGGCCACCGACCTGGCCAAGGACGACGTCATCGTGACCTTCGACGGCCTCATCTCCGGGACCTCGTTCATGGGCCAGCTCGAGGCCATTCTCAAGACCCTGGAGACGGCCCTCGCGGTACCCGTCGACATCGAGTTCGCCCACGACGGCCAGGACTTCTATCTCCTCCAGTGCCGCCCTCAGAGCCAGTCGCTCGAGGAGACGGCCATGGAGATCCCCACGGGGGTCCCCGACAGGTCGGTCCTGTTCACGGCCGATAAATACATCGCCAACGGCCGGGTCTCCGACATCACCCACATCGTCTACGTCGATCCCGACAGCTACGGTGAGATCGCCGGCTTGACGGAGCTCATGGCCGTGGGTCAGGCCGTCGGCCGCCTCAACAAGGTCCTGCCCCGCCGCCGGTTCATCCTCATGGGCCCCGGGCGGTGGGGCAGCCGGGGCGACATCAAGCTCGGGGTCCGAGTGACCTACTCGGAGATCAACAACGCAGCCATGCTCATCGAGGTCGCCCGCAAGAAGGGCAACTATGTCCCCGACGTCTCCTTCGGGACCCATTTCTTCCAGGACCTCGTCGAGTCCGGCATCCGCTACCTGCCCCTCTATCCCGACGACCCCGGCGTGCGGTTCAACGAACGGTTCCTGCTCGACTCGCCGAACAAGCTGGCCGAGATGCTTCCCGAGTTCGCCGGCCTGACCGGGACCCTGCGGGTCATCGACGTGACCGAAGCGACCGGCGGCAAGGTCCTCCAGGTGCTCATGAACGCGGACCGGGAGGCGGCCATCGCCCTGTTCGCCGATCCCGGCGCCGCGGCCCGGGTCCAGGCCGGGGCCGGGGCGGCCTGCTCGGTCGACGGGGACGAGCACTCCTGCTGGCGGCTCCGGATGGCCGAGCGCATCGCCCTCCAGTGCGATGCCGCTCGCTGGGGCGTCAAGGCCATGTATGTTTTCGGCAGCACGGTCATCGGCACGGCCGGGCCGGACAGCGAGATCGGGCTGGTCGTCCACTTCGACGGCCGCTCCCAGCATCGCAGGGAGCTCGAGATCTGGCTTCAGGCCTGGAGCCTGGCCCTGGCCGAGACGGCCCACCTGCGGACCGGATACCGGGCCGAGGGCCTGCTCGATGTCCACTTCGTCACGAGCGACGGCCTGGCCGGCGAGAAGCAGATATCGGCCAAGCTCAAGGTCCCGCCCGAAAGCGTCCGCGAGTTGCCGCTTTCCCGCGGTTAAGCTCAGGACGGTTCCTCTCGCGGCGCACCCCCGTCCGTGCTCACCGCTCCAAAGCGCTCCTTGGCATCAGCGGCTGCGCGCGGGCGGGGGGCCCCCGCGCCGCTGCGTCACCGTCCCTTCGCCAGCCTCGAACGGCGGAGGCTCGGGATTGATAAAGGGCGGGAAATCGGACATACTCGTTCCATGCCGGCGAAACGCGGAGAGATGGTCCACCGCTTTGAGCACGAGGCCATGGCGACGACCTTCGAGATCTTCGTCGCCGGGCGGGACGAGGCCTACGCGCGGCAGGCCGCCCGGGCCGCATTCGACGAGATCGACCGCCTCGAGCGGCTCTTCAGCCGGTTCGACCCGTCGAGCGAAGTGAGCCGCATCGGCCGGCTCGCGCCGGGCGGATCGATCCGCATCGGCGTCGAAACGGCCGAGTGCCTGCTCCTGTCGGCCGAGGCGCGGCAGGAGACCGGCGGGGCCTTCGATGTCTCTTTCCGGGCCGGGCCCGAGGTTTTGCGGGCCGGGACGGACGGCAAAGGAGGGAAGCCGAAAGCTCCGCCGGCCGGTCCGCCGGTCATCTCCCGATCGATGCAGCTGGAGCGGCTGGCGGACGGCTTCGCGGTCACCCGAGCCCCGGCCGCGGAGAGGAGAAGACCGCCGGCCGTCGATCTCGACCTCGGGGCCGTCGGCAAGGGCTACGCCCTGGACGCGGCCCGCCAGGTCCTGCTCGACTGGGACGTCTCCAGCGCTCTCCTCCACGCCGGGACGAGCACGGCCCTGGCCATGGGCCCGGGGCCGGGGCGAAAGAGGGAGGGACCGGGCTGGCCCGTCGGGCTGGCCGGGGGGTGGCCCGGGATCCGGGCCCCGAGGACCGTCCATCTCCGCGACCGGGCCCTGAGCGGCTCCGGGACCGAGGTCAAGGGCGCCCACGTCATCGATCCCCGGACGGGAGAGGCGGCCTCCGGCCACGCCTCGGCCTGGGCCTCGCATCCCTCGGCGGCCTGGGCCGACGCCTTGTCGACGGCCTTCCTGGTCATGCCGACGGCCGAGGTCGGGGCTTTCTGCCGGCGGCACCCCGGCGCGTGGGCCCTGGTGATAATCGGGCCGAAAAAGTGTAGAATATTCCCTGCCGGCGCCCTCGGACGAGACCGCCGGACAACGACAAGGAGACCGGAATGAAAAGGACAGCCGCCGTTGCGGGCCTCGTCGTCCTCGGACTGGCCCTGGCCGCTCCCGGCACCGCGGGCCCCCAGGACCGGGACAAGGAGATCCTCCAGATCGAGCTCCCCAAGCCGATGTTCGTCGGCACGCCCCGCAACATCCGCACGCCCAACCTCGAGACCATCACCGGCAAACCCCGGGGCCCGTTCCTCGTGCCCGCCGGGACGGCCCTCTTGTCCGGGGGCCGGCCGGTCACGGCCAGCGACAGGAACCCGATCATCGGCGAGCTTTCGTTCGTCACCGACGGCAAGAAGTCCGGCGAGGACGGCTACTACGTCGAGCTCGGGCCGATGCTCCAATGGGTCCAGATCGACCTCGGCGCCGCGCCCGAGCTCTTCGCCATCGTCGCCTGGCACTACCACAGCCAGGCCCGGGTCTACCGGGACGTCGTCGTCCAGGTCTCCGACGACAAGGACTTCATCGACGGCGTGACGACCGTCTTCAACAACGACCACGACAACAGCTCGGGCCTCGGGGCCGGCAGGGACAAGGAATACATCGAGACCTTCGACGGCAAGCTCTTCGATCCCAAGGGGGTCAAGGCCCGTTACGTCCGGCTCTATAGCGCGGGCAACACGGCCAACGACATGAACCACTACGTGGAGGTCGAGGTCTACGGCCTCCCGGCCCGATGACCGGCAAGCTCTTCCGCGGTCTGTTCCTCGGCGCCGTCCTCGGCGCTCTCCTCTTCCGTGCGGCCGGGCTCGATCTCCGGCCCATGCACCACGACGAGGCCAACCAGGCCGTCAAGTTCGGGGAGCTCCTCGAGCGGGGCATTTACCGTTACGACCCGCAAGACCATCACGGCCCGAGCCTCTACTACCTGACCCTCCCGGCCGCCCGGGCGACGGGAGAACGGACGCTGGCCGCCCTGCGGGAGACGACGCTCAGGCTGGTCCCGGCCCTTTTCGGGACGGGCCTGGTCGCCTTGTTCCTGCTCTTCGGGGGCGGGCTGAGCCGGGCGGCGCTTCTCTCGGCGGCCGCCTTGACCGCGGTCTCGCCGGCCATGACCTACTACAGCCGGTTCTATATCCAGGAGACGCTGCTGGTCTTCTTCCTGGCCGGCCTGGTCGCCGCCGGCTGGAGATACTCCCGGACGCACTCGGCCTGGGCGGCCCTCGCGGCCGGGCTTTGCGCCGGGATGATGGCCGCCACCAAAGAAACGAGCCTCATCCTTTTCGGAGCTTTGGCTGCGGCCCTCGTCCTCTCCCGCCTGGCGAGGGCCTTCGGCCGGGCCCCGTGGCCCACGGTCAGCGTCGAGAGCCTCTTCGGAGGGGACCCGGAGGTTCGCGGGCGGCCTTCCGCGGCCCACGCCCTGCTCTTTCTCGCGGCCGCCGGAGCGGTCGCCGCGGTGCTCTTCAGCTCGTTCTTCAGCCACCCGGCGGGCCTGCTCGACGCCGTGAGGGCCGTCGGGATCTATCTCGGGAGGTCCGGCGAGGGCGGCCTCCATGTCCACCCCTGGTCCTATTACGTCGGGACCCTGGCCTATTCCCGGTTCGGCGGGGGGCCCGTCTGGAGCGAAGCCTTCGTGCTTCTTTTGGCCGCCGTCGGGACGTTGGCCGCCTTCCGGCGCGGGCCGGGAGAGACGGGCGGGTCGCGGCTGCCGCGGTTCGTCTTCGTCTTCACCTTTCTCAGCGCCGCGGTCTACGCCGCGATCCCCTACAAGACCCCCTGGAACCTCCTGCCCTTCTACTGGGGCGTACTCCTTCTCGCCGGTCACGGGGCCGCCGTCCTGCTTCGGTCGACATCCGGCCGATTCCGGCCGGCCCGCGCCGGCGTCGCCGTCCTCCTCGCGGCCGGTTTCGTCCATCTGGCCTGGCAGGGATACCGGGCCAATTTCGTGGACCACTCGGACCCGGACAATCCCTATGTCTACGCCCAGACGAGCCCGGATTTCCTGAAGCTCGTCGAGGGGGTCGAGACGGTTGCGGCGGCCTCGCCAGCGGGGCGCTCGATGCTCGTCAAGGTCGTCGCCCCCCCCGACGAGACCTGGCCCATCCCCTGGTACCTGAGGGGATACACGAGGGTCGGCTACTGGACGGACGTCGAGGCGGCCGGAGAGCTCGGCGACGCGGAGGCGGTCATCGCCTCGGCCGCGTTCGCGGGCCAGGTCGGCGAACGGCTCGGCGAGGAATGGCGGATGACCTTCTACGGCCTCCGCCCGGAGGTCGTCCTGGCCCTGTTCGTCAAATGCGCCACCGCCCCATAGAAAGCGGACCGGCCGTCACCAGACCAACTCGCACCTGAACGATCCTTCCAGGATGCATTTTTCACTGTAGGCCGAGATCCTTCCGGGAGCGGCCTTCCCTTCAACACAAACTTCGAGCAGGAGGTAAGCGGTCCCGTTCCATTCCAACACAGCCCCCTCGGGCCTGAGAACAGCGGCCCCGACGATCATGTGTCCCGGCAACGTGACCAGGACCAAACGGTATTTGGAGAGGTTGCTCCATAGGGCCGCGAACAGGACGGCTTTGGAATCACAGTCCCCGCGATTGTCGGCCAGAACGCGGAGCGGCACGGCCAGCCCCGCGGTGTACCTGCCGTTGTCCTCGAGGTCGATCTCCGCCCGGGGGATATCCTGGACAAAGGACAAAACGGTCCCCAACAGCGTTTTCCAAGACCGGGAGCCGCGAGCGGCCCGCAACTCGCCGGCCAGGGGCTCGAGGCCGGCCCGGCTGGCCCGGACCAGTTTTCGATAGCGAACACCGATCCCTCTTTCAGAAAGGCGGAGGCAGCGGTCTTCCAAATGGTCTTCGAGATGGCTTTTGAGGATCAGTTTAATCTTCTTGCTGATCGGCGCCCACTGCCGCCCGAAATCCTCCTTGATCCTTTCGTATTCCCGCTGGACGGCCGGATCCGCCGCGGGGCCGATCAGCTCCAGCACGATCTCCCCCTGGCCGTTTTCCCGGAAGGAGAACGACTCTCGATACGGGCTCGCTTCGATGATCCGCGAGAGGACCGGCCGCGGAGATAGCTCTCTCGCCCGCTTGAGCTCGGCTTCTAGCCTTTGAGAATACTCCTCGAACTCCGACCTTATGAATCCGAAGCCCCGTTCGGCCCGCTCGAGGGCCCCCACGGGCACAACGTAAGAGATCGTGCACGGGACGCCCTGGAAATCGATCCAGGAAGAACGGCAGGAAAGGATATCCCTCGTCCCTTCCTCCCTGCCCGTAGCGACAGCGATGGGAGATCGCCCACAGACCACGAGGTTCGACGACCCTCGGGCATGCAGAAGAAGGTTTCCTCCGGAAATAATGGAGATCATCAAGAACAAGCGCGACGCAGCGCGCCTCTCTAAATGGGATCGTTCCCTCCGACCTGCGGCCTGCATCACTCTCCCCCCAATCGGCGCGCCCGTTTTCGCACAGACGCATAAGCAAGATGTGAGTGGGTGCCAGGAAAATCAAGGGGCCGAGAGCGGACATCGCCTTATGTCCGTCGATGATGTATTTATTCATTTTTTTTCGTGTTCGCAGCTTCGGCGCCTGCAAAAAGGCCACTAAGCGACGCAACAGCCGCGGCGACATCCCCCTCTGTTCGGATGAAGAAATCCAAGTTCTCGGAGGAGAGGGGCAGCGCCGGAGGCGGCGACCGGCCGGAGCCTAGCCCACGCGAGGGTGACGAAAGATCGTGCGGATCCTATCGGCTATCGTCCGGTGCCGGGGAACGGCCCGTAGGCCTCCTTTTCTTTCATGTTCTTCGTGGAGCTTCGTCTCCAGCCATTTGTCAAGCTCCTCCCGGCAGGCATAGACACGGGCTCTGGGAGAAGGGACGAGCCGATGTACGGGCAATCCATATTTTCTTTCCCAGTGCTGGCATGTCCGCACGCTTCGATTGAGGTAAGCGGCAATATCCTTCCACGATTGGAAATAGGGCCCGTGCCAGGGCCCTGTCATCGGCGATCGCCCTCTGTCCCTCATTGTCTCACAGCGAATGATCCGAAAGCTTCGGGTATCTTAGGAATTGAATGATTTTCGGTCGTTCCCGGTCGGCGACATCGTCCAGCGCGGGAAAGGCTCGTGATGATTGTGAAGGCCGAGCTTGATCACCTTGGAGTTAAGGGTCGTGTACTTGACCCCGAGGATCTGGGCCGCGCGCCGCTGGTTCCAGTGGGTTTCCTCCAAGGCGTGATTGATGACCCCTCTCTCGAAATCCTCGATCAATGATTTCAGACAATGGCCATGTTCTACGCAGAAATAGCGGATCATCAGATCGAATAGTTCTGCGGAGAATCGGTCCATTTTCCCGGTCCCCCATCGCGACGCGTCCGGCACGCTCTGTAAGTGTCTTTCCATCAAATCCCACCCCTTACGAGAATTCGTAATAAATATGGATGGAACGGGCATGGAGCGCAAGCGACAAAATGGGGCAAAAAAATGGAAAAACGCGCAATAAAGGGAATCACCGCGTCCGGGATACCCGAAGGGGGAGCGCTCGGCGAGGAATGGCGGATGACCTTCTACGGCCTCCGCCCGGAGGTCGTCCTGGCCTTGTTCGTCAGGGAGCCGGTCACCTCCCCCGGGCCTCCTTCTTGAAGCCGATGACGGCGTCGACCAGCACGGGACGCGTGTCGTCGTTGACGATCCGGATGGTATCGGTCGCCTGAAGGGCGGCGAACCAGTCCGTGCTGAGCCTGAAGCCTCCGGGTGACCTTCCGGGAACGAGCGGCTGCCACGCGAATTCCTTCTCTTCGCTCATCGACATCAGTCCCGCCAGCCCGTACTGGCCCGGCCCTTTGGTCACGATGGCGCCGTCGTCCAGGCCTTCCGAGTAGATGATCCGGGCCTCCATGTGCACGGTCATCTCGCCCCCCGGCCGGATCTCGGCGAACCGGCCGTCGGGCTTTCCCAGGGCGTTGGCGGGGGCCGTGACGTTGATGTGGTCGACGACCTTATCGGCGTAGAACTCCGCCCGTTCCTCCTGGCCGGCGCCCCCCGGCGTCCCGGTCCCTCTCGGGACCCACGGGCCGGCCGCGCAGACGGCCAGGACCGACACCGCGGCGAACAGGACCTTGGTCTTCATACCGTCCCCCTTTTCTCAACGGGCCTGTCCCCGATCCCGGGGAGCCATCGAGCGTCGTTCCGCCGGCCGCCGCCGGCCTCCGAGATCAAGGGAAGATCATCATGAATTTAGCACGGGAGGAAAAAGCCGTCAAATCCGCCCGGCGCCGGGGCCGGACGCGGTGTCGCGGCGCGGCCCGAGACAGGAAAAAGGCCGGGCTTACTTATTCCCCTTGAGGAGGGGAGCGTAGATGTTCATCCTCGGCGGATCCTCTCCCGTGGCCCGGGACGCCCAGAGCAGTCCCCTCTGGACGATCTCGCGGGCCTCGGGGACGTCGAAGTCCGCGGCGACGTGGCCGAGCGAGGTGTAGAAGACGCGGCCCGCCCCGTACATCTTCTTCCAGACGACGGGCATGACAACCCCGTCGATCCACGGCGCGTGCCGTCCGGTGAAGGTCGTCGTCGCCAGGACCTCGACGGCCGGGTCGACATGCATGTAGTACTGCTCGGACTTCATGTGAAAGCGCTTCAGGCCCTTGACGATGGGATCGGCGGGTTTGACGATGTCCACGTTGTAGTCGACGATCCCGCCCGGATGGGAGACCCACTGTCCGCCGACCATGAACTGGTACTCGACGGCCGTGCGGTGGGCATCGCCCAGCCCGCCGTGCCAGCCGGCCAGCCCGACCCCGCTCTTGACGGCCGCCTCGAGGTTGCGCTCCTGCTCGGGCTTGATGTCGGACATCGTGAAGATGTGGACGATGAGGTCGAGCGTCTTGAGCTTTTCGAGATCGAGGTAGGCGTCGAGGGAATTCGAGATCTCGACCGTGAAGTTCTGCGTTTCGAGCCAGGGGGCGAAGATGTCGACGCATTGCTTGGGCTCGTGGCCCTCCCATCCGCCCCAGACGAACAGGGCGGAACGCTGTTGCTGCGGCGCCTGCGGCGGCCCCCCTCCGCAGACCAGGAGGGCGATCGTCGCCGAGGCGACGAGGCCCAGAACGGCGTACTTTTTCATGTCGGCCTCCGTCAGGTCGCTTCGTTCCGCGGCCGGACCGCCGGACGCGGCCTATTCGAGGTCCCGGACCCAGATGTTCCGGAAGCGGACCGGGTCGCCGTGGTCCTGGAGCGATATCGGCAGCCGGTCGGCGTGGGCCTTGTAGGGCGGCCGGGCCTTGTGGGCCGTCGGCCCCGTCAGCTCCCGGGCGTCATGGACGACGATGCCGTTGTGGAAGACGGTCAGCCTGGCCGGCGAGACGAGGCCCCCGTCCTGGTCGAAACGGGGCCGGCGGAAGACGATGTCATAGCTCTGCCATTGCCCCGGAGGCCGGCAGGCGTTGACCGCCGGAGGGAACTGGCCGTAGAGGGAGGCCGCCTGGCCGTCGGCGTAGGTCGTGTTCTCGTAGGAATCCAGGACCTGGACCTCGTAGATGTCCATGAGGAAGACGCCGCTGTTGCTCCGGGCCTGGCCCTCGCCGCGCGGGGGATCGGCCGCCATCCACTCGACGTGCAGCTGGCAGTCACCGAAGGACTTGACGGTCTTGACGGCCCCGGTCTTGGCGACGACCTCCATATAGCCGTCTTCGACCTTCCAGCGGGCCGGCTCTCCTTTCGCGTCGGTCCATTGGGACAGGTCCGTCCCGTCAAACAGAACGACGGCGTCGCCGGGCGGCGGGACCTGAGGCCCGGGCGGGCCGGGATCGACGACCGGCGGCAGGGGCCGGTCGGGGTCGTGGATGGCCCAATCCTGCTGACTGAGCGGGGCGGGGCCCGCGCAGGCGAGAAGGGCGGCGATCGTGATAAGCGGCAGCAGACGTTTCATCATCACACGGACTCCTTTCCTGCTTACAGGCTCCAGCCGGGCCGGTAGTCGAAATGCAGGAACTCGTTGGCCTCGGGGAGATTGGTGAACTCCATCTTGTCGCCGTCCCACAGGAGCTTCATGTTGCGGTCCTTGAGCCGGACGGCGACATTGGCCAGGAGCATGGCCTCGGTCAGGGGGCCCGAATAAGCGAAGTCGGTCGTCGACGTGGCGCCTTTCTTGATGGCCTCGATCCACTCCAGCCGGATGCCCGGCGAGCGGGGGATGGTCTTCTCGGGCCGGGCGTAGGACTGCATCCTCGTCTCGGGCACCAACCGGGGGTTCTCGCCGTAGACGCTGCACATGAGCAGGCCCTTGTCGCCCCGGAAGAGCACGCCGCCGCCTTCGTCGCCCATCATCCGCCCGGGCTCGAGCTCGGGGGGGCGGGGCGGCATGAGGCCTCCATCCCACCAGGTCAGGGTCACGGGCCCCATCCCCTCGCGGGCGGCGAACTCGTAGGTCACGACCTCGGCCCACGGGTAGTAGTCCTTGGTGAACGGGGACGAGGAGGCCTGGACGCTCGTCGGGGACTTGAGCTTGAGGGCCCAGAAAGGCTGGTCGAAGATGTGGGCCCCCATGTCGCCCAGAGCACCTGTGCCGAAGTCCCACAGCCCGCGCCACTTGAAGGGATGGTAGGCGGGGTGATAGGGGCGGAAGGGGGCCGGTCCGAGCCAGACGTCCCAGTCGAGGGTCGAGGGCACGGAGGGGATCTCCTTGGGGGCCTCGACGCCCTGGGGCCAGATGGGGCGGTTGGTCCAGCAGTGGACCTCGTGGACGTCCCCGATGGCCCCGTCCCAGATCCATTCGCAGATCAGGCGGGCCCCTTCTCCGGCGTGCCCTTGGTTGCCCATTTGGGTGGCCACCTTGGCCTCCTTGGCGGCCCGGGTCAGGAGACGGGCTTCCTTGATGGTATGGGTCATGGGCTTCTGAACATAGACGTGCTTGCCGAGCTTGATGGCGGCCATGGCGATGACGGCGTGGGTGTGGTCCGGGGTCGTCACCGTCACGGCGTCGATGCCTTTCTCCTTCTCCAGAAGGCGTCGGAAGTCACGGTACTTGGCGGCTTTCTCGTACATGGCCCGCTCGTCGGCCTCGAGCCGGTCGGAGCGCAGCAGGTTGGCCATTTGCTCGTCGTCGACGTCGCAGAGGGCCACGACGTTCTCCGTGCGCACCCCCCGGACATCGGAGAAGCCCATGCCTCCGACGCCGATGCAGGCGATGTTGACGGTGTCGCTCGGGGCCTTCTTCTTCTGGGTGGCCCCGACGACGTGTCGGGGCACGACCATCATCCCGGCCGCGGCGGCCGAGGCCGTGCCCAGGAACTTGCGGCGGCTCCAAAGGGGGGCGCCCGTTTCGGCCTCCTTCTTGATCCCGTTCATGTCCTCCTCCTTTTCGTGAGAGATGCTCGATGTCAAGCCCCGGGGGCCGGACGCGCGGACATGGCTCCGGCCGGAGAGGCCGCCGGGCCAAGGGACGGGGGCGGGAAGGCCGGGGAGTCTTTCGAAGCGCGGTCCATGCCGGGTACCAGACTGGCTTATATCACAACCTTTCGGAGGGGGTCAATTTATGGAAAAAAAAAGGGAGGGCCGCAGGGCCCTCCCTCGCGTGGTCGCTCTCGGTTCCGGCTCAGAAGCTGTAGGACAGCCCGAAGACCGGGACCAGGATATTCAGCTCGTAGATCCCGGGGATGTTGTCGCCCGACGGATCGATGGTCCGCTTCTGGCCCGACAGGTATTCCAGGGCGAAGTCGATCTTCAGCCCGCCGCTGTGATAGCCGAAGCCGCCGATGATGCTGTTGAAGGTGAAGCTCGGCGTCAGGATGTTGAGGGTCTCGTCCGGGGCCGGGGCGGGGTCGTAGTAGTACCCGCCGCGGATGGCGAACTTGCCGAAGTCGTACTCCACGCCGCCGCGGATCTGGGTCTTGTTGGCCCAATGAAGGTCAAGGGAAGCCTCCGAGCCCAGGGCCATGTCCCAGACGGGATCCTCGAACTCGAGATCGATCACGTCGAGCTTGCCCCAGTTCGTGTACTGGGCGTCGAAGGTCAGGGTCAGCTTGTCGGTGGGCTTGAGGGCCACGCCGCCGGCCAGCCACATCGGGCTGGCGACGGACATCTTCGTGTTCGAGACGTCCTCGAGGCCGAGCAACGGCAGGTTCTCGATCTCGGTCGTTCCGGACAGCTTGATCTTGGCTTCCGTCCTGTAGGTGACGCCGAGGCTGATCCAGTCGGCCGGCTTGGCCAGGGCCCCGAAGGTCGCCCCGAAGCCCCATCCCTTGACGTCCAGGGTCCGCTGGCCCAGGTTGATGAGGACGGCCGGCGCCACGTTCAGGCTCTGCGAATCCGGCCCGACGGGCATGGGGGAGGTGATCTCGACGACCTCGAAGCCCCCCCACTGCTCCAGCATGAAGAACCCGTAGTTGATATTGAAGGTCGCCCCGAGATAGAACTGCTCGGAGAGCTTGACCGCGATCGACGGAGCGATGGTCACGGAGCCGATGAAGCTTTCCCAGGTGTAGGCTTCGAGCGTGGGCGTGAAGGCCGCGGGGGGGAAGGGGGAGACGAGGATCGCCTCGAGGCCCGTGTTGTCCCAGGCCGCGCCGAGGCCGGAGAGGGTGTAGGCGCCGACGCCGACGACGACATTCTCGCCGATCGGCTGGAAATAGCCGAGGATGCCGGCCGGGTAATACTTCCTTTCCGTTTCCATGCTGTAAGGGCCGAGCGTGAACTTGCCCGAGGGGATGAGGATGTCGCCGCCCACGCCGAACGTCGGCTGGGTCAGCTGGGCCAGCCCGGCCGGGTTCCAGAACACGGCCGAGAAATCGTTGGCCAGCCCGACGTACGCGCCGCCCATGGCCGTCGCCCGGGCGCCGAACCCGTTGAGGTTCAGGCCGTTGCCGTGGAGTCCCGTCGTCAGGACGACCGCCAAGGCCGCTGTCAAGAGGAGTCTGCTTGCTGTCTTCATCTTTCTCTTACCTCCTATTTGTCCGAGGATTTTATCTTATCTCCCCGGGAAAATCCAGAGGGAAGACAGGGGCCGGCAAAATTTTTTTATCTTTATTATTATCAATTTGATAGAAGCCCATCGAGAGAAAAAACGAAAAGGCCTCTCTCCCGGAAGGCAAAAAAAAGGCCCGGGTCCCCTCGGGAGAAGGGACCCGGGCCGGCTTTCAGGGCGCTGGAGAAAGTACGCGCCTGCCCCTCACTTCAGGTTCTTCTTGCAGAAATACCAGTCCTTGCACTCGGCGTGTTTTTCCTTGACCCTCTCCTCGGCCGCCTGCTGGGTCTTGGGCGGCGGGATGATGGCCTGGTCGCCGGGACGCCAGTTGGCGGGCGTCGCGACGCCGTGCTTGTCGGTCGTCTGGAGGGCCTGGATGAGCCTGAGGATCTCGTCCATGTTCCGGCCCGTCGACAGCGGGTAGTAGATGATGGCCCGGATCTCCTGCTCGCCGTCGATGACGAACACGGCCCGGGATGTCTCGGTCTTGCTCTCGCCGGGCATGATCATGCCGTAGAGCGAGGCGACTTCCTTGTTCAGGTCGGCGATGATCGGGAAGGTGATCTTCTTGCCGAACTTCTCCTCGATGTTCCGGGCCCAGGCGATGTGCGAGTAGACGCTGTCGATGCTCAGGCCCATGAGCTCGACGTTCATCTCCTTGAGCTTGGGGTGGATCTCGGAGAAGCCCAGGAACTCCGTCGTGCAGACCGGGGTGAAGTCGGCCGGGTGCGAGAAGAGGACGAGCCACTTGCCCTTGTAGTCCGAGAGCTTGAGGACGCCGTGCGTCGTGACAGCCTCGAATGGCGGGGCGGGCTCGCCGATCCGCGGCATGCTCACCGGGGGGGTGTTCCCTGTCATCGTTGTGTTGTCCATCAGAAACCTCCTTTATGGTTATTTGATTTTGGACTTCGTTCGGCAATCGGGACAGATCCCGAAGAACTGGACGTGGCTGTGAAGGACGCGGAAGCCCCGGGCCTCGCGGGACGTCAGGTCCAACGGGAAAGCCCGGTGAACGTCGACCAGCCTCCGGCACTCCAAACAGATCAAGTGGTGGTGAGGGACGGGCTCGGGATCGAAGCGTCCTTTCCCGGCCTCGACGGCCAGCTCGTGGACCCGGCCTTCCCGTTGAAGGCCGCGGAGCGTCGAATAGACCGTCGAGAGCGACATGGTCGGGAAGCGGGGCAGCAAGGCCTTGTGGATCTCCTCAGCGGAAGGATGCCCTTTGTTCCCCTCGAGAAAGGCGAGGATGGCCAGCTTTTGGGGCGTCCGCCTGGTCCGTTTCTCGGTCTTTGTTAGAGCCATTGTTGCTTTTTCAATAATTATTATTAATAAACAATAATAATAAATAATTAAGAGCCTTGTTGTCAAGGGCTTTTTTCGCGGTTTTACATTTCGGGCGCGAGGCGCTACACTTCCCGCGTGCAAGCCGCCGCCCCTAAAGAGACCGGCCCGATCGAGGCCCTCCTCCTCAAGCATCCCCGCCAGGCGTGGCGGGACCAGGAGAGCGTCGACCGCCAATGGGAGGCCCTGGGCTACACGGGGCGGCCCGACCTGGCCCGGGCCTGCGACGAGTACGACGCTTTCGCCGAGACGCTGCGGCGCTTCGCGCCGCGGATCGAGTTCCTGCCGGCCGACCCGAGGACCGGGCTCGATTCGATCTATGTCCGCGACAGCGCCTGCCTGGCGCCGGGAGGGGTCGTCCTCTGCCGGATGGGAAAGGCCCGACGCCGGGACGAGCCGCGGGCCGCCGGCGAGTTCCTGGCGGCCGCCGGCCGTCCCGTGCTGGGCGAGATCCGGGAGCCGGGCACGCTCGAAGGCGGTGACGTCGCCTGGCTCGACGGGAAGACCGCGGCCGTCGGCCACGGATACCGGACGAATGCCGCGGGCATCCGGCAGTTCCGGGAGATCGTCGCCGCCGCCGGCTGCGAGGTCCTCGAGGTCCCCCTTCCTCACTGGAGCGGCCCGGACGACGTCTTCCACCTGATGTCGGTCCTCAGCCCCGTCAGCGAGCGGACCCTTCTCGTCTATTCGCCCCTCCTCCCGGTCCCCTTTCGCACATGGCTCGTCGACGCGGGATTCGCGCTTCTCGAGGTCCCCGACGAGGAGTTCGCGACCATGGGCGGGAACGTCCTGGCCTTGGGCGCCGGGCGGTGCCTGGCTCTGGCCGGGAATCCGCGTACGGCGGCCGTCCTCGAGCGGGCCGGGCTCGAGGTCCTGACGTATAAGGGGGACGAGATCTCCCGCAAGGGCTCCGGCGGGCCCACCTGCCTCACCCGGCCCCTTTGATTGACTTATCCGCGTCGAAATCCTATACTGGGAGGCTCGGAATCCTCCCGAAGGACGTGACGATGGACCTCTTCGAAAAGTGCAAGGGCTTCTACTCCGACCCGGAGGTCGCGAAGAAATACGGCTATCCGATCAACCCTCGTTCGGCCCAGGCCATGGGCATCTTCCCTTACTTCATCCCCATCGAGCAGCCCGAGGGGACCGAGGTGTACATCCACGGCAAGAAGTACATCATGATCGGCTCCAACAATTACGTCGGGCTGACCAACCATCCCAAGGTCAAGGAAGCGGCCATCGAGGCCGTCAAGAAGTACGGCACGAGCTGCACCGGCTCGCGCTTCCTCAACGGCACGCTCGACCTCCATCTCGAGCTCGAGGAGCGCCTGGCGAAATACGTCCAGATGGAGGCCGCCCTGGTCTACAGCACGGGCTTCCAGGCCAATCTCGGCAGCATCCCGGCCGTCATGGACCGCGAGGACATCATCGTCACCGACAAGGAGGTCCACGCCAGCATCATCGACGGCGTCCGGATGGCCAAGGTCCAGAAGCACGTCCACGCCCGCTACTTCAAGCACAACGACATGGCCGATTTCGAGAAGGTCATGAAGGGGCTGCCGCCGGACCCGGCCAAGCTGGTCATCGTCGACGGCGTCTTCAGCATGGGCGGCGACATCGCCCCTCTACCCGAGATCATCCCCATCTGCAAGAAGTACGGCGCCCGGCTGATGGTCGACGACGCCCACTCGCTCGGCGTCCTCGGCGGCGGGCGGGGCACGGGGCCCCACTTCGGGATGCAGGCGGACGTCGACCTGGTCATGGGGACGTTCAGCAAGTCCTTCGCCTCGGTCGGCGGGTTCATCGCCGGACCCAAGGAGGCCGTCCACTGGATCCAGATCTTCTCCCGGCCGTTCATCTTCAGCGCCAGCCTTCCGCCGTCCAACGCGGCCACCGTCCTGGCCTGCCTCGACGTCCTCGAGCAGGAGCCCGAACGCGTCGAACGGGTCATGAAGATCGGCGAGCGGATGAGGGACGAGCTGCGGGCCATGGGCTACAATATCGGCACGACCCAAACGCCGATCATCCCGATCATCATCGGCGACATGATGAAGACCATGCAGGCCTGGAAGGTCTTCTTCGAGGCCGGCATCTACACCAACGTGGCCCTGCCGCCGGCCGTCCCGCCGGAGCTGTCCCTCCTGCGGACGAGCTACATGGCGACCCACACCGACGAGCAGCTCGAGAAGGTCCTGGCGGTCTTCAAGAAGGTCAAGGACCTCGTCCACATCGACGGCTGAGCGGGGCTTCGGCCGCCGCGGGCCCTTGGCCGCCCGGCGGCGGCTGTGCTATCTTCTGCACCGCCGGGATCCCCGAGTTCCGGTCCTTATCCGATCCCGGGGACCTTCCAGGAGACGTTCGGGCCATGGATTTCCCTCTTAGCCCCCAAGCCCCCGAGGGACCTCTCCCGAGGGTTCCGCCATCGTCGAAGGGCCGATGGCCTCTTTTCAGGCGGGTAGCGGGCTCTTGGGAGAGACCAGGGAGGGGCTTCAGGGGGGATATTCACGGCCTTCGCTATCCCAAAAGCTCCCGGTCTCGGAAGAGGGGCGTTAACATTTCGCGGGCGGACCGGGTAGAACCATGCGGATGAACGAGACGGAGAAGGAGCTCGTGGAGATGGTTCTCGCCGGCCGCACGGAGGCTTTCGAGCCGCTGGTCGCCCCCTATCGGGGGCCCCTCGTGGCCCTGGCCTACCGGCTGACCCAGAACCGGGAAGAGGCTCTCGAGGTCGCCCAGGAAGCCTTCTTGCGGGCCTTCCGCTCTCTCGGCCGCTATGACGCCTCCCGCAGCTTCCGGAACTGGCTCTTCCAGATCGCGGCCAACGAGGCCCGGGACCGGCTCAGGCGGTCGGCCCGGGAGAACGCGGCCCTGGCAAAGGCCGCTCACGACGTCCCGCCGTCGCCGGGCCCGGAAGCGGGACAAGAGGGCCGGGAGGTCCGTTCGGACATCATGTCCTGCCTCGAGGCGCTCAGCCCCCGGGAACGGGAGGTTTTCGTCATGCGCGATCTCGAGGAGCTCGACATCCGGGAGACGGCCCGGGCCCTGGGGTGCTCGTCGGTGTCCGTGCGGGTCCATCTGTCCAAGGCCCGGCGCAAGGTCCGGGACGCCATCCGGGCCCGGTGCCCTCACCTGGAGGAAGCGCGATGAATTGCCGCAAAGCGAAAAAGCTGATGCCTCTCTACGCCGGGGGCGACCTTTCGGCGCGAAGGGCGAGGCCGGTGGGCGCCCACCTGGCCTCGTGCCCGGACTGCCGGAGGGAGCTCGAGGAGTACGGGGGGGCGCTGGAGACGGTCCGCTCGGAGGCACGCGCCGAGGCCGCGCCCGGTTGGAGCGACGGCGAGTGGCAGGCCGTCATGGCCAAGGCCGTCGGTCAAGCCGGGCCGGGGCCGGGGCGCTCGCGAATGTCGGGCGCGGCCGTCCCCAGGCTGAGGTGGGCGGCGGCGGCGGGGGCGGCGGCCGCGGCCGTGCTGGCCGCGGTCATGCTCTTTCGCCCGGACGGCGGCCTCGATCCGGGGCTGGTGGCCACGGCGCCGGAGAGCGGGGAGCACTGGCCGGGGACGGCCGCCGAACAGGACGTCGTTTCGGTCACGCTCGTATCCCAGGAGAGCGGGCTCCAGGTCGTCTGGTTCTTCAACAGGAATTTCGAATGGAAAGGAGACCAAGAATGAAAAAGGGACTGGCGTTGTTTCTCGCCTGCGCGCTCTCATCGGCGCTGGCCGTGACGGCCGTGGCCGGCGAACCGACCGCCCAAGCGAAGGAGGGCCAGGGGCAGCCGGAGATCAGGAAGGAGCTCGTCCGGCTGAAATACGTGTCGGGGAAGGATGTCATCCAGTTGATCATGACCTATCTGGATGGACGATACGAGCGGGTCAGCATGGATTCGAGCAGCAAGATCCTGACCCTGTCGGCGACCGCCGAGAACATCGAGAAGGTCAAGCAGGTCCTCCGGGAAGTCGACGTCAAGCCGGCCGACATCCTCTACACCGTCCAGCTGGTCCTGGGCTCGGAAGCGCAGGCGTCGGGCGCCGACCCCATCCAGAACGATCCCCTTGTCAAGGAGTTGCGCGGTCTGCTCCGCTACAAGGACTACACTCTGCTCGACAGCTCCATGGTCCGGGTGGTCAACAACGAGAACGCCGAGGTCATCATGGGGCCCAAGGCCGAGTTCGAGTTCGCCCTCCGGCCGGTGGTCAGCGGCGACACCAAGAACCCGGTCATCAAGACCCAGGTCCGCCTCCGGCAGATCACGCGGGCGGGATCGCCGGAGTCGGCCACGATGAAGGCCGCCCAGCCGCTGGTCGCCACATTGATCGAAAGCACGCTCAACATCAAGTCCGGCGAGCGGACCGTCGTCGGCGTCTCCAAGCTCGACGGCGGCGACAAGGGATTGATCCTGATCATCTCCGGCAGGATCGTCGACTGATCCACGACGTTTTCGGGCCCCGAAACAGGCCTTTAAAGCTGTTGCCGGGGCCCTTTTTTTTGTCTAACTGACTGACAGAACTAAAGATGCTGAGGTCCGACCCCAAGCTGCTTGATTTTATCGGAGATGTTGCGGTAGCCGGGGTTCCAATCCCGGATCTCCCGGTAGAGCGTCAGGGCCTTGTCGCGGCGCTCGCTGGCCTCCCAGAGTTCGGCCAGCTCGTACTCCAGAGCGTAGTACTGCTCGCTGCCGGGCTCCGCCAGATCGAGGGCCTTCCGCAGCCACCTTTCGGCTTCCTCGTGCTCCCCCTTGGAGCGATGGCAGAGGCTGGTCAAGCTATAGGCCTCGACCGTGTACCTCGGGTCCCTGGCCGCCTTCGAGAACTCCTCGACGGCCTCGCGGTGAAGCCCCTGGCCCATGAAGGCCACGCCGAGCTGATAGAAGGTCGCCGCGTCGTCGGGGCCCACCTTGGCCTTCAGGTCCCTTCGGAAATCCGAGACGATCCCCGCCAGCTCCCGTTCGAGCGTGGCCGCCTCCCCCTGCGTCTGTTGCAGATAGGACGCCCGCAGCATGCGCAGCTCGGCCCCGGCCCGCTCCCGCAGCTCGTAGTACTCCCGCTCGGCCGGCTCGGGGCCGGCGAAGGGGAGGATGTCCGTCTCGGAGAAGATCTCCGCGGTGCTGACCTTTTCGCCCTCGACGACCTCGTTCGTGAACGGCCCGTAGTCTTTCTTCTTCTCGGCCGACTGCCGTTCGGCGCTCTTCTCCTTGATCCGGGAATCGAGGGCGCTCGTGCTCTCGACGCGCCGGCGGAGCTCCTCCTCGTCGATGTGGGTCTTGATCTCGTCGAGGACCCCGATCTTGGTCCTGATGCGGGCCTCGTCGGGATACTTGAAAAGGAGGTTCTCGAGAATGCGGCGGGCGTTGCGCACCAGGCCCTGCTGGATATAGAAGTCGGCCTGGGCCATGGTCTCCCGGATGACCTCCCGGTCCCGCTCGGGCAGGTCCCAGCCCTCGTCGACAGGGCCGGTGTCGGGCAGGCCCATGTCCTTGCGAAGGTGGCCGAGCTCCTCGGCGACCTCGGCGTCGTCGGGCCGCAGCCGGCGGATCTCCCCCAGAGCCGCCGCCATCTTGTCCCGGGCGCCCATCTTGCGGAACTCGTCGAGCATGGCCCGGACGACGACCTCGAGCTTCTTGGGCTCGTCGGTCGACCTGTAGATCTCGGCCAGCCGCTCGAGGGCCGGGAGATGCGGCTTCTGGGCCTCGAGGATGAGGCTCAGGAGGCCGACGGCCTTGTCCTCGCGCCGCTTCTTGACGAGATTGTTGACGAGGGGCTCGAACAGCTCGAAGGCCTGGTCGAGCTTGTCCTTGACGATCAGGATGCGTCCCAGCTTGACCCGGGCGTTGACGTTCAAGGGGTGGGACGCCACGATCTGCGTGAACAGCTCCTCGGCCTTCTTGAACTCCCCCTCTTCGTAGAGCAGGTTTCCGAGGATGTTGAGGAGCTGGACGTCGTCGGGGGCCGCCTTCAGGCTCTCTTCGAGGATTTCGACGGCCGTTTCCGTCCGGCCCTGGCGCTTGAGGAGCTCGACACGGTTGACGAGGGTCCTCATGTCGCCCGGGGCCAGGGCCAGAGCTTCTGTCAAGACCTCCTCGGCGCTCTCGAGACGGCCCTGGCTGACCCGGATCTGGGCGATCTCGTTGAGCTGTTGGACCGCGGCGTCGACGAAGCCGTTGTCCTGGTAGAGGGCGGCCAAGGCCTTGCGGACCTCGAGGTCCTGGCCGTCCGCGCGGACGATCTTCTCGTAGATCCCGATGGCCCCGGCGATCTGCCCGGCCTCGGCCAGCCGCCGGGCGACGCCGATGGAAACGCTCTTGGACTCGGCCAGGAAACCCTGCTGGCCCAGCATGTCCGCGAGCTTGAGGGCGTGCTCGTGGGAGAGGGGGACGATCTTGTGGATCTTGCGGTAGAACGCCAGGGCCTGGGAAAGGAGGCCCCGGCGTTCGTACTCCTCGGCCAGCCGAAGGAGGTAGCGGACGGCCTCGTCGGGACGGTCGAGCTGGATGTGGAGGTCGGCGATGATATTGAGGGTCCCGATGTCCTGGGGATCGGCGGCGACCAGCTTTTGGTACTCGGCGACGGCCTCCTCGAGCTTGCCGGCCTTGACGTGCCGCTCGGCCTGCTCGAGGATCCGGGAGCGGTCGATGCGGGCGCTCACGCGGGACCCCTTCTCATTCCCATTTGAAGGACCTCCGGTGAAGGCCCGTCGGCCCGCGCCCGCGCAGGCAGCGGACGTGCTCGCTCGTCCCGTACCCCTTGTTCCTATCCAAGCCGTATCCTCCGTAAACGCCGCTCACGGTCGTCATGAGGTCGTCGCGAAACACCTTGGCGACGATGGAGGCCGCGGCGATCGACCGGCACGTCCGGTCTCCCCCCGGGACACCCATCTGAGGGTACTGTACATCTTTTATCGGGAAGCCGTCAACCAAGAGGAAGTCCGGAGGGAAGGGGAGCCGCTCGAGGGCCCGGCGCATGGCCAGGTGGGTGGCCCGGAGGATGTTGATGCCGTCGACCTCGGCCGCCGAGGCCATCCCGATACCGAGGCCCGGGACCTCGCGGACCAGGAAGGCCGCGAGCTCGGCCCGCTTGGCGGGGGCCAGGAGCTTGGAGTCGTCGATCTCGCGAACGCAGGCGGGTGGTCTCCCGACGAGCCATTCCGGCGGGATGATGACGGCGGCCGCGACCACCGGGCCGCACAGGGCGCCCCGCCCGACCTCGTCGATCCCGGCGATGAGCCGCCGGCCTTCCCTCAGGAGCCGCTTTTCGATCCTGAAGCTGGACACGGCGGGGCGCAGAGTGCGGTCAGCCCTGGTCCTCTTTGAGCCGGGCCGACTTGCCCTTGCGGTCGCGCAGGTAGTAGAGCTTGGCCCGGCGGACCTTGGCCTTGCGGACGACCTCGATCTTGCGGATCATCTTGGAATGCATGGGGAAGACGCGCTCGACGCCGATCCCAAAAGACACCTTGCGGACAGTGAACGAGGCCTTGACCCCGGCCCCGCGCTTGCCGATGACGTCGCCGCGGAAGATCTGGACGCGCTCCTTGTCCCCCTCCCGGATGATGACATGGACCTTGACGGTGTCGCCCACGTTGAAGGGATCGAGGTCCTTCCTCAGCTGTTTATCCTCAACCACGTTGACCAGGCTCATGGATCCTTCCTTTCGTTACGTATTTCCTCGAGAAGATCTTCGTCTTCCGTCGCGTTCGCTCGATGTTCCATAAGATCGGGCCGGGCCCGAATCGTCTTTTCGAGGGCCTTCTTGCGCCGCCACCGCGCGATCCTGCGGTGGTCTCCCGAGAACAGGACCTGGGGGGCTTTCAGGCCCCGGAATTCGCGCGGCCTCGTGTACTGGGGGAAGTCCAGGAGGCCGTCGGCGAAGGAATCGTTCCTCACCGATCCGGCCTTGCCGACGACCCCGGGAACGAACCGCGAGACGGCGTCGACGACGACCACGGCCGCCGGCTCGCCCCCCGAGAGGACGTAGTCGCCGATGGAGATCTCGCCGTCGACGAGGTGCTCGGCGACCCGCTCGTCGACGCCCTCGTATCGGCCGCAGACGAGGACGACCTGCTCCCGGGAGGCCAGGGCCTGGGCCGCCGCGGAATCGAAGCGCGAGCCCTGCGGCGAGAGCAGGTAGACCCCGGAGTCCCCGTCCCGCCGGACGGCTTCCACGGCCCGGAAGATCGGCTCGGGCTTCATGACCATTCCTTCCTGCCCTCCGAAGGGGCGATCGTCGACTTGCCGGTGCTTGTCCCGGGTGTGATCCCTCAGGTCGTGCACGGCGATCTCGACGAGCCCCCTGTCGAGGGCCTTCCTGACGATGCCCGCCGCGAAGACCTCGGCGAACATCTCCGGGAAGATCGTGATTATATCAAATCTCATTCAAGTCCAACAGGCCGTCCGGGGGGTCGATGACGATGACCCCGGCCTCCGGATCGATCTCGACACAGATGGTCTCGGTGAACGGGACGAAGGCCTCCCGCCCGTCCCTCTCCACGACCAGGAGCTCGGAGCCTCCGGCCGGGAGGATCCGGGCCACGGTCCCGACCTCGGCGCCGTCCTTGCGCACGACCCGGCTGCCGATGATCTGAAACTCATAATACCGGCCTCTTTCGAGGGGCGGGAAGCCGCCGGCCTCGGCGAACAGCTCACCGCCGGCCACGGCGTCCGCCCGGGCCAGCGTATCGATCCCCCTCAGCTTCAGGAAATGCGAGTTGCGGTCCAGGGTGAGGGATTCGACCTCGAAGCCTTCGAACTCCCGGCCCCTCCGCAGATAGAGCCTTGATCCGGAGCGGATACGGGGAGGCTTCTCGGTGAACCTGACCTTGAGATGTCCGTCCCGGCCCTGGCTCCTGACGATCCTTCCAACGAGGACGAGTTCAGCCTTTTTCAATGATCTCCAGGTTGAATCTCCTCTTGAGCTTCATCCCGGCCGCGCCGAGGATGATCCGGATGGCCCGGGCCGTCCGGCCCTGCTTGCCGATGACTTTGCCGAGGTCTTCCTGGGCCACTTTGAGCTCGAGGATCGTGGTCTGCTCTCCCTCGAGCTGGGTGACCACGACTTTCTCCGGGTTGTCCACCAGCGACTTGGCGATCAATTCAACGAGTTCTTTCACGGTGACCTCCTTCCTTATGGTTACGCGTCTTGCGGGGTGTTCGCGGCGGCTGCGCCCTTGCCGGCCCTCTCCAGCAGGGACCGGACGGTGCTCGACGGCCGGACGCCCTTGGCCAGCCATTCCTTGGCCCGGGCGAGGTCGATCTTGACGGCGGCCGGCTCTTCCAGGGGGGCGTAGGTCCCGAGCGTGTCCAGAGCCTGACTCTGCCGGGCCCTTTCGGAGTCCATGACGACGATCCTGTAGGTCGGTCTTTTCTTCGTGCCGAATCTCATCAAGCGCATGGTAAGCATTGTGTTTTCACTTCCGTGGTAGAGTAAAGTGCTGAAAAAGCATACCGGAAAACGGCCGGCAAGTCAACACGGCGGGATCGTCCGGGCGACGCCTCCCGGAGGCCTACTTCAGGCCGCCGAGCATCCGCCGGACCTGGGGCTTGCCCATCATCTTACGCATCTCGAGGAACTGCTTGACCAGCTGGTTGACCTCGTGGACGGGGCGGCCGCTGCCGCGGGCGATGCGCCGCCGGCGGCTGCCGTCGAGCCGGCGGGGGTCCTCCCGCTCGGCGGGGGTCATGGAATTGATGATGGCCTCGAAGTGGACGATCCGGCGGTCGTCGATCGGGGCCTTCGACAAGCCCTTGAGCGGGCCGACCTGGGGCAGGTGCCCCAGGAGATCGGCCAAGGACCCCATTTTTTTCATCTGGACGATCTGCTTCTTAAAGTCCTCGAGGGTGAACTCCTGTTTGCGGAGCTTGCGGGCCAGCTCCTCGGCTTCCTCGCGGTCGGCTCCCTCCTCGGCCTTCTCGATCAGCGACAGGATGTCCCCCATGCCCAGGATACGGGACGCCATCCTCTCGGGATGGAAGACCTCGAGCTTATCCGGTTTCTCGCCGACCCCGACGAATTTGACAGGCCGGCCCGTGACAGAGACGATCGACAGGGCCGCCCCGCCCCGGGCGTCGCCGTCGAGCTTGGTCAGAATGACCGAGGTCAGCCCGATCCTGTCCTCGAACGCCTGGGCGCTGCGGACGGCGTCCTGCCCGGTCATGGCGTCGCCCACGAAGATCGTCTCGACCGGCGCCAGGATGTCCTTGACCAGGCGCAGCTCGGCCATCAGTTCCTCGTCGACGTGCAGACGGCCGGCCGTGTCGACGATCAGGGGATCATGGCCTCTGTTGGCCGCCGTCTGGAGCAGCTCCTTCAGGGCGTCCCCCGGCGCGGCCATTCGTTCGGCGGTCATCTCGCGGAACGGCAGGCCGAGGGAGGCGGCGATGGTCCTCAGCTGGTCCTGGGCCGCCGGGCGCTTGAGGTCAATCGAGGCCAGCAGCGGGCTCTTGGAGAGGGCCGACACCCAGCGGGCCAGTTTGCCGCAGGTCGTCGTCTTGCCGCTGCCCTGAAGGCCGACCAGCATGAACACCGAGGGCGGCCGGGAGGCGAAGGTCAGGGGCGTCTGCCGCCCGCCCAGGATGGCGGTCATCTCGTCCCGGACGATCTTGATGACCTGCTGGGCCGGGGACAGGCTCCGGAGGACCTCCTCCCCCAGGGCTTTGTCCCTGATCCGGGCCTCGAAGTCCTTGACGACCTTGTAGTTGACGTCGGCTTCGAGAAGGGCCAGGCGCAGCATCTTAAGGGCCTCGGCCAAGTTCTTCTCGGTGACCGTGCCCTCGCCCCGGAGGAACTTCATCATCCTCTCGAGGCGCTCGGAGAGCTGTTCGAACATCTCCGCCATCTTAGGCCAACCGCCGCCCCCCGTCAAACCGCCCGGCGCTTGACTTTTGGGCCGGATGCCGCTAAGGTAAAGGGACCTCCAAGGAATCGGGTAACCTCATGACAGAAAAGAACAAACAGCCGGTTCGGCCGGAAGGCGGCCCGATGGCCGAGAAGATCGACTACGAAGAGATCCGCAATCTCATCGCCCTGCTCGAGGAGAAGAACCTGTCGGTCTTCGAGCTCGAGGTCGAGGGCCTCAAGGTCAAGATCGGGCGCTGCGCCCCGCCCCCGGCCTCCGTCTCTTACGCTCCGGGCCCCGTCGCCTCGGCCCCCCCGGCACCCTCGTCCCCGGCGGACGCGATGACGGCGGGAGACACGCCCGCCGCGTATTCCGAGCCGCCGGCGGGACAGCATCTGGTCACTTCGCCCATGGTCGGGACCTTCTACCGGGCCCCCGATCCGACGGCCCATCCGTTCACGGACATCGGCGAGACCGTCCGGCGCGGCCAGACCCTCTGCATCATCGAGGCCATGAAGCTGATGAACGAGATCGAGGCCGATGTCGACGGGACGATCGTTGACGTCTTCGTCGAGAACGCCAAGCCTGTGGAGTTCGGCCAGAAGCTGTTCGCCATCGCCCCTCTGGCCTGAGTGCCCATGATCTCCAAGGTCCTCATCGCCAACCGCGGGGAGATCGCTCTCCGGATCATCCGCTCGGCCCGCGAGCTGGGCATCAAGACGGTCGCCGTCTATTCGGAGGCCGACCGCCAATCCCTCCACGCCCTGCTGGCCGACGAGAAGGTCTGCATCGGGCCGGCCAAGGCCTCCGAGAGCTACCTCAACATCGCCAACATCCTGAGCGCCGTGGACATCACCGGAGCCGACGCCATCCACCCCGGCTACGGTTTCCTGGCCGAGAACGCCAAGTTCGCCGAGATCTGCAAGACCCACGGGATCACCTTCATCGGCCCCCCGCCGGACATCATCCGCCTCATGGGGGACAAGGACAAGGCCCGCCAGGCCATGAAGAAGGCCGGCCTGCCCATCCTGCCCGGCAGCGACAAGATCATCGAGGACCTGGCCGAGGCCAAGAAGACCGCCCAGAAGATCGGCTTCCCGGTCATCATCAAGGCCGCCGCGGGAGGCGGAGGCAAGGGGATGAGGATCTGCCGGTCCTCCTCCCAGCTCGAGGAGCAGTTCCCGATCGCCCAGGGAGAGGCCAAGGCCGCGTTCAACGATCCCTCTCTCTATATCGAGAAGTTCGTTTCCGGGGCCCGGCACATCGAGATCCAGGTCATCGGCGACGCCAAGGGCAAGGTCACGGCCTTCGGCGAGCGCGAATGCTCCGTCCAGCGCAAGTATCAGAAGCTCATCGAGGAGACCCCTTCCCCGTTCATCGACGAGAAGATCCGCAAACGGATCATCAAGGAGGTCGAGGAAGCGGCCTCCAAGGTCGGTTACCGGAGCCTGGGGACCTTCGAGTTCCTGGTCGACGAGAATAAGAAGTTCTATTTCATGGAGGCCAACGCCCGGGTCCAGGTCGAGCACCCCATCACGGAGATGGTCTACGGCATCAACCTCATCAAGGCCCAGATCAAGTTCGCCGCCGGCGAGGTGTATAACTTCCCCGACCCGCTCGAGATGCGCGGCCACAGCATCGAGTGCCGGATCAACGCCGAGGACCCTCAAACCTTCGTCCCCTCGCCCGGCAAGATCGATTTCCTGGTCCTGCCGGGAGGCGAAGGCATCCGGGTCGATTCGGCGGCCTACGGCGGATGGACGGTGCCGCCCGACTACGACTCCATGGTCGCCAAGATCATCTCCTACGCCCCGAGCCGGGAGCTGGCCATCCGCAAGATGAGGGCCGCCCTGGAGATGACGACCATCGTCGGCATCAAGACGAACATCCCCCTGCACCTGTCGGTCCTGGCCGACACGGATTTCCTCAAGGGGAAGTACAACACCCAGTTCATGGAAGGGCACCTGGCCAACCAGGCCGCCCTCAACGGCTCGTGACCGCTCCGGCCGGCCCGGGGGGGTCCCAGCGCCTGAAGATCGTGACCTCGAACGCCCCTCCGTTGTCCTCGACGACGGACTCGTTGACGCCCAGATAGAGCCGGCCCCGGATGGGCGCCCGGACCTCGCGCTCGGCCCCGATGGGGAACAGCGAAACGATCTCGTCCCGGATCTCCTCGCCGGTGTCCTCGTCCACCCTCACGGAGATGAGCTGCGCGACCTTGCCGATGAGGGCGCCGATGTTCAGGTCCTGCAGAGGCTGCTGGACGGTCATGAACTCCAGGCCTTCGGGGCCGCAATCGGCGGCCGGATTGCCTCGCTGAAGGGTGATCCGCCCGGAAGCCCGGAAGCCCCAGGCCTCGCCCTGGGCGACGTCGATGCCGGTGTCGATCCAACCCGCCTCGGCCGGGACGGCGACCGTCTTGAAGGCCTGAGCCTCCGGGATCTGGGCCGGGCGTACCGAACCCCCTCCCTCCGCGGCGAGGATTGCCAGGCAGAGGACGGCCGCGACGACCATCGGGGCAGGCGACTCAGGACTTCTCATCCGATCCATCCTTCTCGGGGGTCATCGGGCCCATGCCCAGGACCTCGAGCATGGCCTCGTGGATGCGGCCGTTCGTGGCCAGGAGACCCGGGGATTGGAGGACGAAGGGCTGTCCGTCGGCGGCCGTGACCCGGCCGCCGGCCTCCTCGACGAGCAGCGCCCCGGCGGCCACGTCCCAGGGATTGAGCTTGAGCTCCCAGAAGCCGTCGAACCGGCCGCAGGCGACGTAGGCCAGGTCCAAGGCCGCCGATCCGCAGCGGCGCAGGGCCTGGGCCCTCACGGCGAAGCGGCTCCAGTGGTCCAGATTGTTGACGGAACTCGTCCGGATGTCGTAGGGGAAGCCCGTCGCCAGCAGGCTTCTTGTCAGCTCGCCGACCCCGGAGACGCGGATCGGGGCCCCGTTGAGGGACGCTCCCCGGCCCGCTTCGGCCGCGAACAGCTCCCCGCGCATCGGGTCGAACACCAGGCCCAAGATGATCCGGCCCTCGCGCTCGAGGGCCGCGGAAACGCAGAAGACGGGGAACGTGTGGGCAAAGTTCGTGGTGCCGTCGAGCGGGTCGATGATCCACCGGCTGGCCCCGGCCCCGGGCCGCGACAGCCCTTCCTCGGCCAGGAAGCCGTGGTCCGGAAAGGCCCGGGACAGCCGGTCGACGAGGAGCTTTTGGGAGCCCGTGTCGAAGGCCGTGACGAGGTCGACGGCGCCCTTGTACGAGGCCTCGGCCCGGCGGTCGATGTTCGACCGCAGATACAGCCCGGCTTCCCGGACCGCGGCTTCGCCGACCCTGCGGAACTCGTCCCGTTCGTCCATGCGCCCCCTATCTTAGCACAGCCGCGGCCGATCCTGAACCATTCCCCCGTCCGTCCGTAGTATAATACGGTCCCGGACCTGGAAGGCTGTCGAACATGACCGAAAGAAGAACTCCCTCACGGAAGCGCGCCAGAGCCGTGATCGTTCTGGCCATTGTCCTGCTCATCGCCGTCATCATCGTCGCCAATCTCCGCTCCCAGCGCGAGCGGACCGTCAAGGTGACCGTCGACAAGGTCGCCCGGCAGGACCTCAGGTCCATCGTCTCGGCCTCCGGGGAGATCAAGCCCAAGAAAAACGTCAATATCAGCGCCCAGGTCCCCGGGCGCATCATCAAGATCGGGGTCGTCGAGGGCCAGGAAGTCAAAGCCGGCGACTTCCTCCTCAAGCTCGACTCCACCCAGTACGAGGCCAACGCCGACCGGGACCGCTACTTCATCCGCTCGGCCAACGCCGAGCTCATCCAGGCGGAGGCCCGCCATCAGAGGGACAAGAGCTCCTACGAGCGGCTCCTCCGTCTTTACGAGGACGACCTCGTCTCCAGGGAAGAGCTCGAGGCGGCCAAGACCCAGTTCGAGATCTCCGAGGCCCAGGTCAACTCCATCCGCTTCCAGATCAAGCAGGCCGAGGCCTCCCTCCAGAGCACCCTTGACAATCTCAATAAGACGACGTTCGTGTCGCCCATCGACGGCATCATCACCAGCCTTCGGGTCGAGGAGGGCGAGGTGGCCATCATCGGGACCATGAACAACCCGGGGACGGTCCTGATGACCATCGCCGATCTGTCCGTCATGGAGGTCGAGGTCGAGGTCGACGAGACCGACGTCGTCGGGGTGACCATCGGACAGACGGCCAACGTCCGCGTCGACGCCTACCCCGAGACGACTTTCACAGGCAAGGTCACGGAGGTCGGCAGCTCGGCCCTCCAGGCGGCGATCGGCGGAGCGTCGACCCAGGAGTCCAAGGATTTCAAGGTCGTCATCACCCTCGAGGACCCGGCCAAGAGCCTCAAGCCCGGGCTGTCGGCCTCGGCCGATATCGTCGTCGCCGAGAAGGCCGGGGCCCTGGCCGTTCCCATCTCGGCCCTTGTCCTCCGCGACCGGGAGAAGGCCGAAGGGGACGACCCGTCGGCCAGGGAAGAGGAAGAGGGTGTCTACGCCGTCGAGGACGGCCGGGCCCGGTTCGTCCCCGTCGACAAGGGCATCATGGGCGGGATGATGATCGAGATCGTCTCGGGCCTCGCCGAGGGCCGGGAGATCGTCTCCGGACCCTACGCCGCCCTGCGCGAGCTGAAGGACGGGACCCTGCTCAAGATCGAGGCCAAAAAGGACGCGCCGGCCCTATGAGCGCCCCGGACCCGACCCTCATCCTCGCCGAGGGCCTGTCCAAGGTCTATCGCCTCGGCGAACAGGACGTCGAAGCCCTGCGGGGGGTGTTCTTCACCATCGCCCGCAACGAGTTCGTGGCCATCATGGGCCCCTCCGGGTCGGGGAAATCGACGCTCATGAACCTGATCGGCTGCCTCGACACGCCGACCTCGGGCACCTACCGCCTCAACGGCAAGCTGGTCAGCGCCATGAGCGAGGACGAGCTGGCCTACGTCCGCAACCGCGAGATCGGCTTCGTCTTCCAGGTCTTCAACCTCCTGTCGAGGGCTTCGGCCTTCCGCAACGTCGAGCTGCCCATGGTCTACAGCGGGATGAAGAAGGCCGAGCGCGAGGACAAGGCCCGCCTGGCCCTCGAAAAGGTCGAGATGACGGCCCGGATGGGCCACAAGCCGTCGGAGCTGTCGGGCGGCGAGCGCCAGCGGGTGGCCATCGCCCGGGCCCTGGTCAACGAGCCGTCCCTGCTCCTGGCCGACGAGCCGACCGGCAACCTGGACTCCCGGACCGGGCGGGAGATCCTGGCCCTCTTTCACAAGATCCACGAGCAGGGCAACACCATCCTCATGGTCACCCACGACCACGAGGTCGCCGAGCAGGCCCAGCGCATCATCCATATCCGCGACGGGCGGATCGAGAAGGACGAAAGGAAAGGAGCGCCGTCATGACCCTCGCCAAGCGACTGGAAGGCGTTTTCACCGCCCCCCGGCAGGTCTTCGAGGCCCTGGCCGAGAAGCCGGTCTGGATCGATGTCCTGGTCATCGTCCTGATCGCGGTCATCGCCACCTCCCTCCTGGTCGCCCCCTACTTGCAGAAAGACCAGCTCGAGCTGATGCGGGACAACGTCAAGCTCCGAGAGCGGATGGGGGACGAGGCCTTCGAGCGGATGATCGAGAACATGGAGAATCCCTCCCGCGGCCGCCTGCTCGTCCAGAGCTTCGTGACCGTGCCGCTGTTCGCGTTCGCCGTCATCCTTCTCCAAAGCCTGTTCCTTTTCGTCCTGGCCCGGCTCCTTTCGACCCAGGGACGGTACGTCCAGGTCCTGTCCGCGTTCGTCCACGCCAGCCTGGTCGACAAGCTGCTGGGCAACGCCGTCCGGGCGGTCCTGGCCCTGACCCGCAAGTCCGTCATGCAGACCTCCACGAACCTGACCATCCTGTTCCCCAAGATGGAGGCCACCTCAACGGCCTTCGCCGTCCTCGGCCAGGTCGACTTCTTCCAGCTCTGGATGTTCGGCATCCTGGCCTTCGGCCTGGCGGCCGTGTTCAAGATCGAGCTGAAGAAGGCCCTGTTCGTGTCCTACGGCCTCTGGTTCCTCAAGGCCCTCGTCAACATCCTCATGACCGTCATCGGGATGAGCTTCCTCCGCTAGGGCCGGCGGGCGGGCCGCCCCGCTCCCGATTGACACCGGGCCGGCCGACCGATACATTAGGACCATGGACGGATCCGCAAGCCGGGGGGACCTCGCCAGCGCCCCGTTCGCCCGGGTCCTGGCCGGGATCGGACGGCAGGGCCTGACCGGCCTGCTCTCGGTCCGGGGCATCGGCGGAGAGAAGACCTTCGCCTTCGCCGGCGGGGCCCTGGCCCTCGAATCCTCGTCTTTCGACCAAGGGGCCTTCCTGAAGTTCCTCTGGACGACGGGCGAGGCCGACCTTCTCGGTCTGGGCCGCGTCGAGGACCTCGCCCGCCGCAGCGGCACGCCCCTTCTCCGGGCCCTCCCGGATGAAGGCCTCATCGAGACCTCGCGCCTTTGGACGGCCCTCGAGGCGTTCGCCGCCGACGAGGCCCTCTCCTTCTTCGACCGCGAGGACGCCGCATTCGAGTTCCGGGCCCTGGACGGCCTGCCCGGACGGATCCTCGTCGCCGGCCTCGACGTCGCCGCCCTGGTCCTCACGGGCGTCCGCGGGATGAAGAACACCGACCTGATCGCCGCCCACCTGCCGGCCGATGACGCGCCTCTGCGTCGCCTCTCCGGAGGCTGGCCGGAGCCGCCGCCCCTGTCGTTGCCGGAGAGATACGTCCTCGGGCTCCTCGACACCGGGACGACCCTCGGCGCGCTCTGCGAGGGGAGCGATCTCGGGCGGGAGCAGACCCGGCGCATCCTGTTCGCCTTCCTCTGTCTCGGCCTGGCCGGTACGGCCGCGCCCAGGCCCAAGACCGGCCGCCTCCCCGGCGACCGGTCCCCGGCCGAGATGGAAAGGCTTTTCGCCGCCTTCAACAGCCGTTGCTCGTTCATCTTCCGGTCCATCGCCAAGGGTGTCGGGCCGGTCGCCTTGTCGATCGTCGAAAAGTCGCTGGAGGAGATCAGGGGCCGGCTGGACCCGGCCTTCCAGGACTTCGATCTCAAGCCCGACGGCCGCATCGAGCTGCGCGCGTCGATGAGGCTGAACCTGGCCATCGCCGGCGAGGAGGGCCGCCGGAGCCTGCTCCGGAGCATGGACGAGATCCTGACGGCCGAGGTCCTGGCCGTCAAGAGGACCCTCGGGCCGGCCCACGAGAGGGCCCTCATCCGGGGCCTCGAGAAAATGGGGGACGTCCCGTGAAGCGCAAGCAGGTCCTGGCCCTGCTCGTCCTGGCTACGGCCCTCGTTCTGTGGATGCTGATCGAAATTGTCTTCTGACATTGGCCGCCTCGCCGTCATCCTCGGCCCCACGGCCGTCGGCAAGAGCCGCGCGGCCGTCGAGCTGGCCCTCCGGTTCGGCGGGGAGGTCGTCAACGGGGACTCCGTCCAGGTCTATCGGGGTTTCGACATCGGGACCGACAAGCCGTCGCTCGAGGACCGGCGGGGTGTGCCTCACCATCTCCTCGACATCGTCGATCCGGACGTCCAGTTCACGGCCGCGGACTTCGTCCGGGAGGCCCTCCGGGCTTCCCGGGACATTGCAGGACGAGGAGGCCTGCCTATCGTCGTCGGAGGAACGGGCCTCTACCTCAAGGCCCTGTTGGACGGGCTCTTCCCGGGCCCCGGCCGGGAGCCGGAGGTCCGGGCCGCCCTGGAAGAGGAGGCCCGGCGGAAGGGCCTGCAGGTCCTCTACGAGCGCCTCCGCGCGGTCGATCCGGTCTACGCCGAGAGGATCCGCGACCGGGACCGCGTCCGCATCGTCCGGGCCCTCGAGGTCTACGAGATGACGGGCCGGCCTATCTCCGAACATTTCCGGGACACCGAGTCGCCGCTTCGAGGCGTCAATGTCGTCCGCCTCGGGCTGCGGCTCGACCGCGAGACCCTTTGCCGGCGGATCGAGGATCGCGTCGACCGGATGTTCGAGCGGGGCCTGGTGGCCGAGGTCGTTGCCTTGCTCGAGAGCGGGGTCCCAAGGGACGCTCCCCCGTTCCGGGCCCTCGGTTACCGGCATGTCCTCGGGCACTTGGCCGGCGGGCTCTCGATCGACGAGGCCCGGGCCCTGGCCAAGCAGGACACCCGCCGATACGCCAAACGGCAGATGACCTGGTTCCGGAAGATGCCCGGCGTGACCTGGTTCTCCCCGGACGACGGCCCCGGGCTTGAGGAAACCCTCCGAAAACATTTACAATAGGGCCATGGAAAAAGCGATCCTGGTCAGCGTGGTCAAGACCAGGGAAGAAAAAGATCCCGCCGAGGACGCGCTCAAGGAGCTGGCCGGCCTGGCGGCGGCGGCCGGCGCCGAGGTCGTCGGCCGCGTCGTCCAGGTCCTCCCGCGCCTCAACCCGCGGTCCTTCGTCGGCGCGGGCAAGGCCGACGAGATCGCCCGGCTGAGGAAGGAGCTCGGCGCCGACCTGATCATCTTCGACCACAACCTCAGCGCGACCCAGCAGCGCAATCTCGAGGACGAGGCCGGTTCCAAGGTCATCGACCGGACCCAGCTCATCCTCGACATCTTCGCCCAGAGGGCCCGGACCAACGAGGGCAAGCTGCAGGTCGAGCTGGCCCAGCTGAACTACCGGCTGCCGCGCCTGAGGGGCCGGGGCCTGGGACTGACCCAGCAGGGCGCCGGCATCGGCACCCGCGGGCCCGGCGAAAAGAAACTCGAGGAGGACCGCCGGAGGATCACCGACAGGATCACCAAGATCAAGAAGGACATCGCCGGCCTCCAGAAACGGCGGTCGAGCCAGCGGGACCGCCGCCGCGAAAGCCCCGTGCCGACGGTCACCCTCGTCGGGTACACGAGCGCCGGCAAGTCCACGCTGTTCAACCGGCTGGCCGACGAGCGGCGGTACACGTCGCCCAATCTTTTCTCGACCCTTGATCCCCTGCTTCGCCGCGTCTCCTATCCCGACGGGGCCTATTTCTTCCTGTCCGACACGGTCGGCTTCATCCGCAAGCTCCCCGTTGAGCTCGTGACGTCGTTCCGGGCCACCCTGGAGGAGGTCGGCGAATCGGACTGCGTGTGCCACGTCGTCGACATCGCCTCGCCCGCATCCGAGCGTCAGTCCGAGGCCGTCGAGTCCATCCTGGCCGAGATCGGGGCTGGCGGCATCCCCGTCATCCGGGTGTTGAACAAGATCGATCTGCTCACCGAGGAGGAAAGGGACCTGCTCCTCCGCAGGAACGCCTCGCCCGGCTCTCTGTCGGTGGCCATCTCGGCCCGGACCGGGCAGGGTGTCCCCGACCTTCTCCGCCGGGTCCGTGAGATCGTCTTCGGCGACTACCGGCTTTACACGATCCGGGTCCCCCGGGAGATCACCGAGATCGCCCGGTCCCTGCCAGCGAGATCGCTCATCCTCCGGAGGCGGGAGAACGAGCGATTCCTGGAATTCGAGGTCATGGCCGAGCCCTCCGGGATCGCCCGTTTCCTCCCTTATCTCGAGCAAGGAGAAGAGCCGTGCTGAAAAAGGGCCTCGCCGTCGTCTTGGCCGCGCTCGGAGCGTGGGCCTGCGCCACCGCGCCCCCCCCCGTCCCGCCCGCTTTCTACATCCCCGACATCCCCCCCGAGCTGGCCACCGGCCTGACCCTCGACGACCGGGTGGCGGCCCACGAGGCCTGGCAGCTCCTGCGGGCCGGACGGGCCGAGCAGGCCGGCAAGATCATCGCCCGGCTCGGACCGGGCCACCCGGCCTACGCCGTCGGCCTGGGATACGTCCACCTCGTCCTGGCGGACCTGGCGGCGGCCGAGGCCGGCTTCCAAGCCTCGCTGAGGGAGGTCCCCGAGATGATCCCCGCCCGGGTCGGACTGGCCCAGATCCACACGGCCCGCGGGGAAAGCGAGGAGGCCTTCCTCCAGTACCGGGAGATCCTCAAGATCGATCCCGAAGACCGCTGGGCCAAGCCCCGCTTCGAGGCCCTGCGCGGAAAGCTGACCCGGGGCCTTGTCGAGGAGGCCGCAAAGGCCCTCGACGAGGGGTCCCTGGAGGCGGCCAAGGCGGCCCTCCTCAAGGTCCTTTTCTACGATCCCGACTCTCCCGACGCCCACTTCGAGCTCGGCCGCATCGCGATGCAGGCCGACGATGCCGACGGCGCCCTTCTCCATTATCAGGCGTTCTTGGACCAAGACACGGCGGGCGGGGAGCGCCTCAAGACGGCCCTGCGCGACCTCGCCGAGATCCATTTCCGGCGGGAGGACCTCGGCCAGAGCCTCGAGTACCTCGAGAGGCTGCGGGAGCTGGACCCGTCGGACCAGGACGCCCTCGGACGCATCGAGGCTCTCAAGGCCCGGCTCGGAATCTACGAGCTGCCGAGCCAGTACTCGTCCATCACCGACCTGGAGGCCATCGCCCGCGAGGACCTGGCGGCCCTCGTCGGGGTCAAGTTCAAGGACTTCCTCGCGGGGGCCGACCGCCGGACGAAGATCCTCGTCGACATCGCCACTTCTTGGGCCCAGAACTACATCGTCGAGGTCGCCTCGACGGACATCATGGGCGTCTTCGACAACCACACCTTCCAGCCGAAGCGGATCATCAACCGGGCCGAGCTGGCCGAAACGGCCGTCCGCCTGATCCGCTTCCTCCAGGCCCGGGGCCACCGCTTCGTCCCCCTCGTCGAGCCCCGCCGGATCGAGATCGCGGACGTGAACCGGGACAACTATTTTTTTCAGGCCATCGTCGAGGCCCTGTCGTATCAGATCATGGCCCTGAACCCGCTGCGGATGTTCGAGCCCGACAGGACGGTCTCCGGCCGCGAGGCGGCCCGGGTGCTGGACGTCATCCTCAAGCTCGCCCGGTAGAAGGACGCGGAGCAAGCCCATGAGCGAAGCAGCCCGAGCCGAACGGGCGGAGCCGGGCCGCCGGACGCGACCCGAGATCCTGGCCCTGCCCAACCTCATCTCCCTGTCACGGATCCTGTTGACCCCGGTCTTCGTCTGGATGGCCCTCGCCCGCAGGCCCTGGGAGGCGTTCGTCGTCTTCCTGGTCGCCGGGGCCACCGACGCCCTCGACGGCTTCGCGGCCCGCCGCTTGCGGTTGAGGACATCGGCCGGCCTCTGGCTCGATCCGGCCGGCGACAAGATCCTCCTGACGGCCGCGTTCATCGTCCTGTCCATCCCTTCGGTCGCCGCCCCCAACACGCTCCCTCTCTGGCTGACAGGCATCTGCATCGGGCGGGACGTGGCCATCGCCGGGACGGCCCTCGTCCTCGTCGCCCTCCGGGGGATGCGGACGTTCAAGCCCGTCCTGGCCGGCAAGGCCAGCACGATCTGCCAGGTCCTCGTCCTCTACGTGGTCCTTTTCCTCAACGCTCTGGGACGTTCGTCGGCCGTCCTCCCCTGGCTCTATGCCCTGACCGCCGCCCTGACCCTCGTATCCTGGGCCCAGTACGGCATCATCGGGATCGGCATGCTCCGGCGGCGACCCCCCGCCGGCCTTTGATTTTTCCGGGGACCGTGCTAAGATTCCGACCTTTGATACCGTAACGAGGAGTCATTCATGTTCGATAACGAGACCTTCACCAGGCTTTGCCGCCGGATCGACCAGTTCCGCGACGAGATGGTCGACCTCCAGATCCGCCTCTGCGCCATCCCGGCCATCGCCCCGGCGAGCGGCGGCGAAGGTGAGGCGGAGAAGGCCGGATTCCTGGCCTCGTTCCTGAAGGCCAACGGCTTCCGGGACATAGCCCTCATCAAGGCCCCGGACCTGGACGCCCCGGCCGGCTACCGCCCCAACCTGCTGGCCTATTACCGGGGAAAGAGCTCCGGCCGCACGGTCTGGGTCATGACCCACATGGACGTCGTCCCCCCGGGGGAGCTGTCGCTCTGGAAAGGCGATCCCTTCAAGGCGTGGGTCGAAAAGGGGCGGGTCTACGGCCGCGGGGTCGAGGACAACCAGCAGGACATGGTCGCCTCGCTGTTCGCCGTCAAGGCCCTGCGCGCCGAGGGCATCGTTCCCCCCGCCGATATCGGGATCGCCCTGGTCGCCGACGAGGAGACCGGCAGCACGAAAGGCATCGACTACGTCCTGCGGCAGAACAAGGCCTTCCGCAAGCGGGACCTGATCATCGTCCCCGACGCCGGCGACGAGAAGGGCACGATGATCGAGGTCGCCGAAAAGAGCCTGCTCTGGCTGAAGATCAAGACCCTCGGCCGGCAGGCCCACGGCTCGACACCCGGAAAGGGCATCAACAGCTTCAAGGCGGCCTCCTTCCTTGTCACCGCCCTCAACGGGCTCTACAAGACCTACGCCGGGCGGGACGGCCTGTTCGATCCCCCTGTCTCGACCTTCGAGCCGACCAAGAAGGAGGCCAACGTCCCCAACATCAACACCATCCCTGGCGAGGACGTCTTCTACCTGGACTGCCGCATCCTCCCCAAGTATCCGGTCGCCGGCGTGGAGAAAACCATCCGCAAGCTGGCCGACGGCGTGGAGAGGAAGTTCAAGGTCAAGATCGCGATCGAGATCCAGCAACGGGCCCCGGCCGCCCCTCCGACCCCGGTCCAGGCGCCGGTCGTCCTGGCCCTCAAGAAGGCCGTCAAGGCCGTATACCGGAGAGATGCCCGGGCCAAGGGCATCGGCGGCGGGACCGTGGCCGCCGTGTTCCGCCGGGCCGGCTTCCAGGCCGCCTGCTGGTCCCGGCTCGACGAGACCGCCCATCAGCCGAACGAATACTGCCTCATCGACAACATGGTCGGCAACGCCAAGGTCTTCGGCCACATCTTCCTGCAGGACTGAGCCCCGGCCGGCGGGGTCGGGACTCAGGAGTGGATGCGCTGGACCCTCTGGGCGATGCGGACGGTGTTGAGGTGGATGTCGACGGTGTCCTCGATCTCCGGAGCGTAACCCCCGGCCAGAACGACGGCCGTCGGGATGCCCCGTTCCCGGGCGCCGCCGATGACCAGCTTGTCCCTTTCCTTCAGGCCTTCCTTGGTCAGCTTCAGCCCCCCCAGCTGGTCGTTCTCGTAGGGATCGGCGCCGGCCAGGTAAACGACGAGGTCGGGGCGGAACTCCTCGAAGATCCGCGGGATGTGGTCCCGCACGGCGGCCAGGTATGTCTCGTCGCCGTCGCCGGCCCACAAGCCCACATCCAGGGTGCCCGGCGGCTTCTCGGAGGGATAAACGTCCATCTGATGCAGAGAGAAGGTGAACACCTCCGGCCGGCCGGCGAAGGCGGCCGCCGTGCCGTTTCCCTGGTGGACATCCATGTCGACGATCATGATCCGCCGGGCGAGCCTGTCATGGAGCATCTTGGCCGCGGCCACGGCCACATCGTTCAGGACGCAGAAGCCTTCCCCGTGGTCCGGGAAGGCGTGATGGAAACCGCCGCCGATGTGGACGGCCAGACCTTCCTTTAGGGCCCGGCGGGCCGTCAAGACGGTCCCCCCGACGGCGATCCGGGCGAAGCGGACGAGCTCCGGGGAGAAGCGCATCTCAAGGGCCCTCAGCTCGAGGCGGCTGAGCGTGCCCGTTCTCAGCCGCTGGAGGTACTTCGGATCGTGGACGAGGAGGATGTCCTCGTCCGGGGCCGCCCGGGACCGGAGAAAGTGGTCCTTGCGGGCCCCCATCATCAGGAGGTTCTCGTAGATGATGCGGTACTTCTGGAGGGGGAACACATGCTTCCCGATGTCGACCATCCAGGTGTCCTTGCTGTAGACGAACTTGAAGGGGAAGCGTTTCCCGAACAGGACCCGAAAGAGGTCGGCCAGATCGCCCATGAAAGCCGAAGTTTAACAGAATACGCCGGGCCGGTAAACCCGGCCCGGCCCCGGCGTCAGCGCTTGCGGGCCGTCTTGCGGCGGGAAGGCGCCGTCTTGGCCTTGGACCGCGGCTTGGCTTTGGCCCGGACCGGCTTGCCGGAGGCGGCCTGATCCCTCAGGGCCGCCCGGGCGGCCGCCAGACGGGCGATGGGCACGCGGAAGGGCGAACAGCTGACGTAATTCAAGCCGAGAAGGTGACAGAACTCGATGCTCGACGGGTCGCCGCCGTGCTCGCCGCAGATGCCCAGCTTGATGCCGGACCTCGCCCGGCGGCCCTTGTCGACGGCCATCCGCATGAGCTGGCCCACGCCGGCCCGGTCGATGACCTCGAAGGGATCCTTGGCGTAGATCTCTTTCTGGACGTAGGGGATGAGGAACCGGCCCGCGTCGTCGCGGCTGACGCCCAGGGTCGTCTGGGTCAGGTCGTTGGTCCCGAAGCTGAAGAACTCGGCCGCGGCGGCGACCTCATCGGCCGTCAGGGCCCCGCGGGGGATCTCGATCATCGTCCCGACCAGGTACTTGAAGCGCACGCCTTGCTCCTTTATGACGGCCGCGGCCGTCCGGCGGACGATGCGGGCCTGGTCCTCGAGCTCCTTGACGTGCCCGACCAGAGGGATCATGACCTCGGGCTCGACGCCATGGCCCTTTTTCTTGGTCTCCGCGGCGGCCTCGAAGATGGCCCGGGCCTGCATCTCCGTGATCTCGGGGTAGATGATGCCCAGGCGGCAGCCGCGGAACCCGAGCATGGGATTGAATTCGTGGAGCGAGGCGACCCGGTCGCGGACCTTCTCGAAGGGGATGCCCATGGTCTCGGCCAGTTCTCTCTGGTCCTTCTCCTCGTGGGGCAGGAACTCGTGGAGCGGGGGATCGATCGTCCGGATGGTCACCGGGCGGCCGTCCATGACCTCGAAGATGCCGGCGAAGTCGCGTCGCTGGAGGGGCAGGAGCTTGGCCAGAGCGGCCTTGCGGGCCTCGACGGAGTCGGCCAGGATCATCTCTCTCATCGGGCCGATCTTGCCTTCGCCGAAGAACATGTGCTCGGTCCGGCAGAGGCCGATGCCCTCGGCGCCGAAGGCCACGGCGTTGGCCGACTGGTCGGGTTGGTCGGCGTTGGTCCGGATCCGCAGGGTCCGGTGCTTGTCGGCCCATTTCATGATCTTGGCGAACGTCTTGTAGACGGGGGCCTTGGCCGGATCGAGCGTCCTGTCGATGAGGACCTGGAGGACCTCGGACGGCCGGGTGTGGACCTGGCCCTCGATGACCTGGCCGGTCGTGCCGTCGATCGAGATCCAATCGCCTTCCTTGAGGACCTTGCCGTTCGCGGCCATGGTCCGCTTGGCGTAGTCGATGGTCAGCTCGCCGCAGCCCGCGACGCAGACCTTGCCCATCTGCCGGGCGACGAGGGCCGCGTGGGAGGTCATGCCGCCGCGGGCCGTCAGGATGCCCTCGGCCGCGCTCATGCCCTTGATGTCCTCGGGCGAGGTCTCGATGCGGGTCAGGATGACCTTCTCGCGGCGCTTGGCCCAGTCCTCGGCGTCGGCGCTGTTGAAGACGATGCGTCCCGTGGCCGCCCCCGGCCCGGCGTTCAGGCCCCGGGTCAGGAGCCGCCCGCCCTTGACCGCGGCGTCCTTCTCGGCTTGGTCGAAGACCGGGCGGAGGAGCTGGTTGAGCTGGTCGGGCTCGATGCGCAGGAGACCTTCCTTCTCGCTGATGAGATTCTCGTCGACCATGTCGACGGCGATGCGGATGGCGGCGAAGGCCGTCCGCTTGGCGGTCCGGCACTGGAGCATGTAGAGCCGACCCCTCTCGATGGTGAACTCGATGTCCATCATCTCCCGGAAATGCCGCTCGAGGACGTGGCGGATGCGTTCGAGCTCGGCGTAGGAGCGGGCATCGTCCTTCTCGAGGTGGGCGATCGGCTTGGGGGTCCGGGTGCCGGCCACGACGTCCTCGCCCTGGGCGTTCATGAGATACTCGCCGTAGAAGACGTTCTCGCCGGTGGCCGCGTCGCGGGTGAAGGCGACGCCGGTCCCGGAATCGCGGCCCATGTTCCCGAAGACCATCATCTGGACGTTGACGGCCGTGCCCCAGGACTCGGGGATGTCGTACAGCTTCCGGTAGGCGATGGCCCGCTCGTTCATCCAGGAGTTGAAGACGGCCCCGATGGCCGCCCAGAGCTGCTTTCGGGGATCGTCGGGGAACTCGTGGCCCGTGTTCTCCTTGATGGCCGCCTTGTAGCGGGCGACCAGGTCCTGGAGGTCCTCGGCCGTGAGGTCGATGTCGTCATGGATGCCGCGCTCGCGCTTCTTGCGCTCCATGATGGCCTCGAACGGGTCGATATCGTCCTTGTCGACGGGCCTCAGGCCGAGCACGACGTCGCCGAACATCTGGACGAAGCGCCGGTAGGAATCGTAGACGAAGCGGGGATTTCCCGTCTTGGAGACCAGGGCGGCGGCCGTCCGGTCGTTGAGGCCGAGGTTGAGGACGGTGTCCATCATGCCGGGCATCGAGGCCCTGGCTCCCGAGCGGATGGAGACGAGCAGGGGGTCGACGCGGTCGCCGAGCTTCTTCCCGGCCGCTTTCTCCAGGCGGGCCAGGCTCTTCTCGACCTCCTTTTTGACGGCCTCGGGGATGCGCTTCCTGTTCTTGTAAAAAAGCTCGCAGACATCCGTCGAGACCGTGAATCCCGGAGGCACGGGCAGGCCGATGCCGGCCATCTCGGCCAGGTTGGCCCCCTTGCCTCCCAAAAGGTTCTTCATGCCCTTGTGGCCCTCGGCGACCCCGGGTCCGAAGAAATAGACGTGCTTCTTGGCCATGATCTTACTCCGTCATCCTTATCGACAAAAAATATTCAGTAAAATATACACGGTACGGCCGGGAAATTCAACCGACCGGCGGCCCTTTGCGGGGCGCGAGCAGGACGCACAGGGCCATGTAAAGCATGGCGGCGTCCTCCAGGATGAGCCCGAGACCGGCCTTGCGGCTCAAGTTCCCGAAGCAGCCGCAGTCGACATCGAGGCCCCGGATCATGGTCGCCGCGACCAGGGCGATGAAGAACACGAGAAGGGCCGAGATGATCCCGGCCCCGGCCCGCTTCATGAGGCCCGAAGCCAGGAACAGCCCGGCGAAGATCTCGAGCCAAGGCAGGACGACGGCCGCGAGGAACGACAGCGTCTGACCGACGACCCGGTAGTCCCGGACGTCCTGGGCGAACCCGAGGGGATCGAGGACCTTGATGATCCCCGAATAGATGAACAGCCCCCCGAGGGCCACCTGGAAAAGGGTCAGGACAAGGCGGTTCCTGATCATCGGTCGCCCTCCTCGGGCAGGCCGGCCCGCCGCCATTCGTCCCACCCCCCGGCGAGGACCCTCAGGTCCTGCAGGCCCCTGTCGTGGAGGAGTTTGGCCAGCTCCAGGCTCGTCCGGCAGTCCTCCTCCTCGCAGTACACGACGACGGTCCGCCCGGACAGCGCGGCCAGGAGCTCGTCGGCGATCTCGGTCGCGCCGCCCTCGAAGGGCACGTTCCTGGCCCCGGGGACGCGGCCCGCGCGGTAGAGGAACGCCGGGCGGGCGTCGAGGAAGACCGCGAGGCCCCCGGCCCACAGGTCCTCGGCCTCCATAGCGCCGATCATGCGGACCCCCGGGAATTCCTCCGCCAGGAAAAAGGCGTCCCGGAACTCGCCCCGGGCGAACCTCTTGATCAGGGGGAGGTGGAAAAGGGCCGCCACGGCGACGGACAGGGCCGTGATGGCCGCCATTTGCCGCAGGACGGTCCGGACCTCGCCGCGGCTCATGGGAAAAGGCTCTGGTACCGCTCGAGGCCGGCCCGGAAGACGCGGACGGCCTCGCGCAGGTCGCGCTCGTTGATGACGTACGCGATGCGGGCCTCGTCCGTGCCCAGGCTCGGCGTCGAGTAGAACCCGGGGGCCGGGGCGATCATGACCGTCCGGCCGTCGAGCGAGAATTCCTCGAGCATCCAGACGGCGAAGTGCTCGACGTCCTTGACCGGCAGCCGGACGATGAGATAGAAGGCCCCCTGGGGCTTGTGGATGACGATACCCGGGATGGTCTTGAGGCCCTCGTAGAGGATCTCCCGCCGCTTGGCGTATTCCTCCCGGACGCCCTCGAAATAATCCATGGGCATGTTGTAGGCGGCCAGGGCGGCCATTTGCTCGACCGACGGGGGGCAGAGGCGCGCCTGGGCGAACTTGAGGGCCGCGGCGTACACGTCCTTGTTGCGGGTCACGATCATGCCAATCCGGGCGCCGCAGCAGCTGTAGCGCTTGGAGATGCTGTCGACGACGACCGTTCGCTCCCGGATGTCCTCGTACTCGAGGATGCTCTTGTGCCGCAGGCCGTCGTAGACGAACTCCTTGTAGACCTCGTCGCCGATGAGGAACAGGTCGTGCTTCTTGACCAGGCCGACGACGCGGTCGAGCTCCTCGGGCGTGTAGACGGTCCCCGTGGGATTGTTGGGCGAGCAGAGCAGGATGGCCTTGGTCCGAGGCGTGATCTTGGCCTCGAGGGCCGCGGCCGGCGGCAGCCGGAAGCCGTCCTCGACGCTGAGGGGCAAAGGCACGATGCGGACCCCGGCGAACGAGGCGTAGCCGTTGTAGTTCGTGTAGTAGGGCTCGGGGATGATGATCTCGTCGCCGACGTCGGCGACGACCGAGAACGTGAAGTGGATGGCCTCCGACCCTCCCAGGGTGATGAGCACATCGTCGGCGCCGAGGGCGATGCCGTAGCGGCCGAAATAGCGGGCCACGGCCTCCCGGAGCTCGAGGAAGCCCTGGGCCGGTCCGTAGCCGAGGACGGCCTGGTCCCAATTCCGGAAGGTGTCGATGACCGGCTGCGGGGCGGGGATGTCGGGATCGCCGATATTGAGATGGAAGATCCGGATGCCCCGGGCCGTGGCCCGGTCCGCGTAGGGCTTGAGCTTGCGGATCGGGGAGGCCTGGATGTCCTGGGCCCTTCGGGATACGTTCATGGATGAGTCCTCCCTTGACGGGGTCTCCTATGATGAGAGGCCATTATAGGCGAATCTCCTCCGGGCGCGCAACGGGAATATCCGCGGCCCGGCTCAGAAGGCGAATCCCGCGACAAGCTTGTAGCTGGAGTACCTGAACGTCAGGCCGTTCCAGGCCTCCCAAAGAGGGTCCATGCCCGGCCGGTCGACGATGCCGTACCTCCGCCCGATGTCCCGGTCCCCGAAGGAATAGCCGAGGCCCAGCATCAGGGTCGTGTCCCGGACGGCGAACTCGGCCCCGGTGAGGAGATGCCGGATGTTCCAGTCGGTCAGCGACAGATTGGTCTCCGTGTCGGCCGGGCGGGCCGCGTTGTCCGAGCTGTAGCTCAGGTAGATCTTGAGCTTGGGATTCAGGGCGTACTCGACGCCGACGCCCATGTTGAGGACGGCCTCCAGCTCGTGGGTGACGTCCGTGGAAATGGTCTCCCCTGAGCTCTGGGCCTCGAAGTCCTCGGAATCGACGGCGACGAACGGGCCCGCCCGCCCGAACCACTCGGCGCTGGCGTAGAGGCGGACCTCGCCGAGCTTGAAGGTCGTGCCGATGGCCAGGGATACGGGCGTCCGGAAGTGCGAAGGCTGGCCGTTCCGGTAGTCGGCGGCCAGGAAATCGTCCGGCGTCCCGTCGCCGTCGATGTCGACGCCGACCACCGTGGCATTGACGCCCGTGGCCCCCCGCCCGAAAAGCCGCAGGCTCGGGGTCGTCACCGTCAGGCCCAAGGTGAAATACCGGAAGTCGAAGGCCGCCCCGATCTTCCACAGGATCCGGGTGGACACATAGCGATACTGCCGTGAGGAGATGGCCAGGGCCGTCCGGCCGCCGGCCTCGAGGACCTCGACGAGGGAATGGACGCTGCCGCGATGGGTGCGGACCGTGAGGTACTGGCTGACGCCGATGCCGACGTTGTCGCGGATCCTGTACGCCCAGGTCAAGCCGAACCAGGGCTCGATGAGCTTTTCCTCGAGGCTGAACTCCGAAGCGTAGGTCTCGAGCCCCGGCGCGGCCGGGAAGACGTCCCGCTTTTCGACGGAGGAGACGGCCAGGGCCAGCTTGACGTCCTGGCGCGAGAGGAACGAGTAGCCCAGCCAGTGCTTGCCCAGACCTTTCAGCTTGAAACGGCCGGCGACGATGGAGGGGGCCGGGCCGAGGTTCGAGGAGTTGATGTTGACCCCCCTCTCCCCTTGCTTCGTCAGGGACACGCGGGGATACTGGAAGACCTTGGCCGCCATAAGGGTGTCGGGGTCCTCGATGAGGCTCAAGCCGCCGGGATTGTAATAGGTCCCGCTGAGGTCGAGGACGCTGCCGATGACCGCGCCGCCGAGCAGGGTGGCCCGCGTGCCGTACTGATACGTCCAGTAATGGACGTCCTGGCCCAAAGCCGGCCCGGCCGCGACCACCGCGAAACAGAGGGCCGCAAGGAGAGAAACCCCTGGGAGCGACCTCGGGTGAAACATGTTGCGCCCCTTATCTATATGCGAAACGCTTCCCGGGAGTCAAGGCTCGGGGTCCCAAGATTCCGGTTGCCACAAGGGGCGGCTTTCTGCTATTTTACCGGGCGGACCGACGCCCCGAGAGCCATGTTCATCGACAGGAACGCCCGCCTTCGCGAGACCCGCAGCTGGGGGGACTATCATTGTCTCGGGATCGACGCGCCGGTCCTCGGTCGGCAGGCCCGCCCCGGCCAGTTCGTCATGGTCAGGACCGGCGAGGGGGCGGTCCCTCTCCTGCGACGGCCCTTGAGCATCCACGACGCGGGACCGGGGGGGATCGAGCTGTTCTTCAAGGTCGCCGGCCGGGGCACGGCCCTGCTGGCCGGACGGCGCCCCGGCGATCCGCTCGATCTCGTCGGGCCCCTGGGCAAAGGATTCACCATCGCCCCCGGCATGAGCGGAAAACACGTCCTCTGCGTCGGGGGCGGCCGGGGCATAGCACCGCTCTATTTTCTGGCCCGCGTGCTGGCCGGCGCGGGGAGCCGGGTCACCGTGCTCTACGGCGGCCGGACGGCCGCCGACATCCCCCTCCAGGACAAATTCGAGCGCGCCGGGTTCGAGATCCTCTGCTCGACCGACGACGGGAGCCGCGGCTTCGCCGGACTGGTCACGGCCCTCGCCGAGCGCGAGATCGGACGGCGCAAGCCCGACCTCATCTGCGCCTGCGGCCCGGACCCGATGATGGAGGCCCTGGCCGCCCTGGCCCGCGGGCTCGGCGTGCCCGCCGAATTCTCGCTGGAGGCCGTCATGGGGTGCGGCATCGGGGCTTGCTGGGGCTGCGTTCACCGCATCCGGTCGGAAGCGGGCGGGGGCGAGGCGTGGGTCAAGATCTGTGAGGACGGCCCCGTCTTCGCCGGGGTCCGGATCGTCTGGGGGGATCGAACGACATGATCGACCTCAGCGTGGACCTCGGCTTCCTCGAGCTCAAGAACCCCGTTCTGGCGGCCTCCGGGACCTTCGGCTACGGACGAGAGTTCGAGCCCTTCCTCGACCCCGGCCGCCTCGGCGGTTTCGTCGTCAAGGGCCTTTACTACGGCCCCCGCGAGGGGAACCCGCCGCCCCGGCTGGTCGAGACGACGGGCGGCCTCATCAACGCCATTGGGCTCCAGGGCATCGGTGTCGAGGCCTTCGCGGCTGAGGTCCTGCCCGGCCTCCGGGGGCTGGGCACGGCGGTTCTCGTCAACGTCTGCGGAGCGGATGACGACGAGTACGTCGCGGTCGTCGAGTTCCTCGACGCTTTCGATGGCATCGCCGCCTACGAACTCAACATCTCCTGCCCGAACGTCAAACAGGAGGGCCGGTGCCCGGCCCTGTCGACGGGCGCGACCGCCCGTCTTGTCGCCCGGGTCAAGGCCGTCTCCAAGCGCCCCGTTGTCGTCAAGCTGTCGCCCAACGTCACCGACATCGCCGCGATCGCCCGGGCCGCCGAGGACGCCGGGGCCGACGGCATCGCCCTGGTCAACACCTTCCTGGCCATGGCCGTCGATCTCGAGACGCGCCGGCCCAAGCTGGCCAACGTCTTCGGGGGATTGAGCGGCCCGGCCGTCAAGCCCATCGCCCTGCGCATGGTCTATCAGGTCGCCTCGAGGGTCCGGGTCCCGGTCATCGGCATGGGCGGGATCATGACCGGCTCCGACGCCCTGGAATTCATGCTCGCCGGGGCCTCGGCCGTCGAGGTCGGCACGGCCAGTTTCGTCGACCCGGACGCAGCCGTCCGGATCGTCGGGGAGATCGAGGACTGGTGCGGCGCCCGCGGCATCGCCCGGATCCGGGACATCATCGGGACCCTGCGGATCGATTGAGAGGACGGCATCATGAGCGACGAAAAAGCCGGACGCATCATCATCGCCCTGGACGTCAAGACCCGGGAGGAGGGCCTGGCCCTGGCCAGCGCCCTCAAAGAGGCCCGGGTCTTCAAGGTCGGCCTGGAGCTGTTCACGGCCGAGGGCCCGGCCCTGTTCAAGAAGCTCAAGGCCCTGCGCAAGGACGTTTTCCTCGACCTCAAGCTCCATGACATCCCCAACACCGTGGCCGGGGCTGTCCGTTCGGCCGAGCGTCACGGCGCCCGGATGATGACCATCCACACGTCGGGAGGGCGGGAGATGATGGCCGCCGCGGCCGAGACGGCCGGCCGCATTTCTCAGGAAACGGGACGCCCCAAGCCGCTTCTCCTGGGAGTCACGGTCCTGACCAGCCTCAAGGGCCCCGACCTCGCGGAGGTCGGCGTGAGCGGAGAGGTCGCCTCCCAGGTCCTTCGCCTGGCCTCGCTGGCCAAAGGGGCCGGCCTGGACGGCGTCGTGTGCTCGCCCCAGGAGATCGAGGTCCTGCGCCGGGAGTTCGGACGGGAGCTGGTCATCGTCACTCCGGGAATCCGGCCCTCATGGGCCGCCGCCCAGGACCAGAAGAGGATCATGACCCCGGCCGAGGCCGTGGAGAAGGGAGCGGACTACCTGGTCATCGGCAGGCCCGTCACGGGCGCCCCCTCACCCCAGGAGGCCTTCCTCCGGATCGTCGAAGAGATCTCCTAGAGCGCGGAATAACGGACGGCGAAGATGGCCCCCAGGAGGAGGCCGAAGACCACGTAAAGGCCGATGGCCACCAGGATGCTGACTCCCAGGTAGCCCATGACCTTTTCCTTGGGCGTGTCCATCATGGGGGTCTCGAATCCCAGATAGAGGATATAGAGGCCGTAGAGGCTGGCCAGGATGCCCAGGACCCACAGGGCGGGGATGATGTAAAAGACGCCCGCGACCCAGCCCGGGGTCATGCTGTAGACGGCCAGCTTGAGGGCGTTGATGATCAGGGCGAAGATGTAGACCGTGGCCAGGGCGAAGACGTAGGTGAAGACGGCGTGGCCGAGCGCCCTGCCGGCGTCCCACTTGTAGTAGCCGACGAAGGGCAGGCGCCGGCCGATGAGGACGTTGCCCAGGAACTGGGAGACGGCCGGGATGGCCGCCAGGATCATGGCATACGATGTAAAAAGGCCGGACACGGTGGCCGGCTCGCCCTTGATCTTGACCCACTCGTCCTTGGGCTTCAATAAGATCCCTTGGACCCTCTGCATCAAATCCATGATGGCCTCCTTCAGCGATATAGACTCACTATAAGGCTTTGGGGAGGGGGTGTCAATGCGCCCGAACGCGGGAAGCTTCCGTCCGGGACCGGGTTGAGTGGAGGCGCGGGTCGGACTCGAACCGACGAATAAAGGTTTTGCAGACCTCTCCCTTAGCCTCTTGGGTACCGCGCCTTGATCGTCATGTGTTCGCTGAAAGTGAGAATGGAGCGGGCGATGGGACTTGAACCCACGACCTTCTGCATGGCAAGCAGACGTTCTACCACTGAACTACACCCGCTCATGCGCCCCCTTCGGTAAAGGGAGGGCACGCGTTAACCTAACAGAATCGGGTCCGACTGTCAAACACGCGCCGAGCCGGGAACTCCCTGGAGCGAGTGAGACGACCGCTCCCTGCCTCCCCTTCTCGAACGCCGCGGCGTTCTGCGACCAGGAGGACATATCCCCCTGGACCCCCTTCCGGCCGAAATAGCCCCGGGACGGATCCTCCGAAGGAGCATAAAGCGGTGATCCAGCCGGACGCGCAAGAGATCCAGGATGGAGCCGCCCTTTTTGGCTGTGATGGGGATCATCCGTCTCCCCCGGCCCCCGGGAACCAGCCCCGACGGTTCCCCCGTCGGCGGCCGCCGGGTCCCCCTCCGCTACGGGGGCTCCGGACGACCCCCATCACATCCCGGGCGGCCCCCTCGAAGGCGCCCGGAATCACCGCAGCGACCGAGGAGCACCGCTGATCCCGGGGCCGAGGGTGTCACCTCCTTGGAGGGGGAATCCGCTCCGCCTTCCCCCTTCCAACGGTCGCTTCGCTCCCTGCCTCCCCTTCTCGAACGCCGCCGCGTTCTGCGACCAGGGAGAGATATCCCCCTGGACCCCCTTCCGGCTGAAATAGCCCCAGGACGGATCTCGAACGAGCGCCTAAAGTCAATGGCGCAGGGGCGATGCCCGGAGGAGGCCGTCGAAGGGCGGAGCGGGCATGGATCCTCGACCGAAGGGAGAGGAGAGCGAAGCCCGGAGTCGAAGCGGGCCGACTCGCCGTGGCGGGACGCGGCCGACGGAGCGGCGCGCCCCGAGCCGGGAACTCCCCGGCGCGAGTGAGACCACCACTGAAGACAGGGCCGAGGGGATCCACGACTTGGAGGGGGAATCCGCTCCGCCTTCCCCCTTCCAACGGTCGCTCCGCTCCCTGCCTCCCCTTCTCGAACGCTGCGGCGTTCTGCGACCAGGATGACATATCCCCCTGGACCCCCTTCCGGCCGAAATAGCGTCGGGACAGATCCTCTGAGGGAGCATAAAGCGGTGATCCAGCCGGACGGTGGAACGGACGAGGGCATCCTCGAAGAGGACGGCTCACGCTGTTTGAGCCTGCTGCACGCAAGACCAGGGCGGGCCCCTGCGAGTTCGTGAGCCGCCGCGTCCGTTCCGCCGGGAGGCGAAAAGGATCACCGCAGCGACCGAGGAGGATCCCCGAGGCCCTTTTTAGCGGACGGCGATAAGCTGCACTTCCTGGCCGATCTCGACGGCGTCCCTGGCCGAGAGGACCTTGACCGTCGAGGTCGCTCCCCGGACGTCGATGAGGATGCCGCTGGCGATGGCCTCCCGGGGCAGGTCGGCGCGGGCCCGCTGGAAGACGTTGATCCGGTCGCCGATCTGGACGCAGTGCTGCCGGCCGAGGCTGATCGATATCCATTGGCCGGAGGCGGCGATGTGGAAATCGTGCTCGACATAGACGACATTGCCGATGAGCCCATCGGCGGGATCGAGATCGCCGAAGCCCTCGTCCTTGCCGATCTCCCCTTCCTCTTCCTCGAAGGGCAGGAGATAGTCGCCGACCCGGACGGGGCCGCAGCTGCGCTCGATGCGGGCCGTGGCCATCTCCGCTTCGAGCCGGACGATCCGGGCCCGCGCGTGGCGCCCGGTGACGATGCCGTAGGGCGCGATCTTCTCCCTCAGGCCGATGATCTGGAACAGCTGGCCCATCTCGAGGCCGTGAATGGAGCCGTGGTCGATATAGATGATGTCGGCGTCGCTGAACACGATCTGCTGGTTCATGCGCTCGGCGCCGATGATGCGGATCTCGGGAAGCGGCTTGCCCTCTTCGAGCATGTAAAAGGAGCAGTACAGGTCGGTATCCGTGATCAGCTGGTAGTATTCGTCAAAGATCTTCGGTTTCGTGATCTGGTCCTGGGCGAACGGACGGGCCGGCCCGAGCAGCATCGCGCCCGCCAGGATGAGAGATACGGAGATTAAGGACAGACCCGTTTTCTTGTTCATGATCATACCTCTCGGCCGATGAAGTTCCACTTGGCGTTATTATAGATACGCGCCGCCGCGGCTGTCAACTCCAAGTTAGCCCCCCCCTCCGGTGGACAAACGCTCTTGGTTGACATACAATGATCCCTTCCATTGAGTTAGTCGTGCCGAAGGACCCGATGTCCCAAAAAATCAAGGTCGGCCTGATCTTCGGAGGGCGGTCGGCGGAACACGAGATCTCCCTGCTGTCGGCGTCCGCCGTCCGCGACAATCTCGAGATGGCCGGCTTCGCGGTCCGCTCGATCTACATCACGCGGGACGGCCTCTGGAAGGCCGTGGCCGGGCCGGGCCTCGATCCCGCCGGCCTGCGGCTCGGGCGGGCCTTTCCCTTTCTCCCCCGGTCGGGGGGCGCCGCCCCGGCCTTCCCTCCGGCGGACATCTATTTTCCCGTCCTCCACGGCCCCTTCGGCGAGGACGGGACCATCCAGGGGCTTCTCGAGATGGCCGGTGTCCCCTACGTCGGCGCGGGCGTGCTCGGTTCGGCCCTGGCCATGGACAAAGCTTCGGCCAAGTCGGTGCTCCGCGAACGGGGCTTCCCGGTCCCGCCGTGGCTCGCGGTGGCCGAAAGGGATTGGCGGGCGAACAGGTCCGGCGTTCTCCGGCGCGTCCGCGGCGGCCTGCCTTTCCCCGTTTTCGTCAAGCCCTCGCGGCTGGGCTCGAGCGTAGGGATCACCAAGGTCGGGGGGACCGCCGGTCTGGGACGGGCGCTCGACACGGCCTTCCGCTACGACACGAAAGCCCTGGTCGAGAAAGCCATCGCCGGCCGGGAGATCGAGTGCAGCGTCCTGGGCAATGACGCCCCGGAGGCCTCCCTGCCCGGCGAGATCATCCCCCACCGCGAGTTCTACGACTACCGCGACAAGTACGTCGAGGGCAAAACGCGGTTCGCCATCCCGGCCCCGCTGCCCCGCCGGACGACCGACAGGGTCCGCCGGCTGGCCGTCGAGGCCTTCAAGGCTCTGGACGGGGCCGGCCTGGCCCGGGTCGATTTCTTCCTCGAACGGAGCAGCGGCCGCGTCTTCGTCAACGAGCTCAACACCATGCCGGGCTTCACCGAGATCAGCATGTACCCCAAGCTCTGGGAGGCGACGGGGCTCTCTTTCCCGCGGCTCCTGGCCCGCCTCGTCGAGTTGGGTTTCGAGCGGCACCGGAGCCGGAAAGCCTGCCTCAATCGGGGCGAATGATGCGCGTCCTCGGGATCGACCACGGCGACCGCCACGTCGGGCTGGCCCTCAGCGATCCGCTGCTGATAACCGCCCAGCCCTTCGGGACCTACAGGATGACCGGTCACGAGAAGACCGACCGCGAATACTTCCAGGCCCTCGTTTCACGCCACGACGTCGGTGAGGTCGTCGTCGGCGATCCGCTGCGCATGGACGGCAGCGCGGGGACGCGAGCCGGCAAGACCCGGGCCTTCGCCGCCTGGCTGAAGAAGGCCGTCGGCAAGCCCGTCGTTTTCATGGACGAGCGGCTGACGACCCAACAGGCGGGCCGCGCCCTGAACGAAGAGAACATCCGCGGCCGGGCCAGGAAGGAGCGCGAGGACCGGATCTCCGCGGTCATCATCCTGGCGACTTATCTCGAACTGAGACGGGACCGGAAGGATGCGGGCGAGACCGATTAGATCGGCCCTTTTGGCGGCCGTCCTTCTCCTCCCGGCCCCGGCCGTTTGGCTGGCACGGGAGCTCAACGATCCGTTCCCCGGACCCGGGCGGAACGTCCTCTTCGAGGTCGAGAAAGGCCGCAGCGCGAGGGCCGTGGCCGCCGGCCTGGCCCGGAACGGGATCATCCGCAGCGCGCTCGCCCTGCGGACGGCCTTCCAGCTCTGCGGATCGGCGGACGCCATCAAGGCCGGGGAATACGAGTTCTCGTTCCCCCTCAGGGCCAAGGAGGCCCTGCTCATCCTCAACGAGGGGCGGACCTACCTCTATCCCGTCACGGTGCCCGAAGGCCTGACGGGGGCCGAGATCGGGACAGCCCTGGCGGATCAGCTGCCGGGAGGCGCGGAGTCGTTCCCGGAGGCCTTCCTTCGGACCGACCTCGTCTCCGACTGGGATCCCGAGGCCCGCGACCTCGAGGGGTACCTTTTCCCCGACACCTACCTCGTTCCCAAGAGCACCACGGCCGCGGACCTCGTCAAGCTCATGGTCGGCCGGTTCAGGAAGGTCTTCAGCGACGCCCGCAGGGCCCGGGCCGAGGAGCTCGGCCTGACCGTCCGGGAGGTCATCACCCTCGCTTCGCTCATCGAGGAGGAAACGTCCCTGGACAGGGAGAGGGCGCTGGTCTCGGCCGTTTTCCACAATCGATTGAGGATCGGCATGAAGCTCGACTGCGACCCGACCGTCATTTACGCCCTCAAACTCGAGGGGCGCTACCGGGGCCGCCTTCTTCTGGGCGACCTCAAGGTCCCTTCTCCTTACAACACCTACCTCCATGCCGGACTCCCGCCCGGACCGATCTCGAGCCCGGGCGAACCATCGATCCACGCGGCCCTCCATCCCGCTTCCGAGAAATACCTCTACTTCGTCTCGCAGAACGACGGCAGCCACAAGTTCAGCCTCACGTTCGCCGAACATCTCGAAGCGGTGAGGGAATACCGAAGGTTGAAAAAAAAATAAGATTTGATATATTACCTCATCCGATCCGCCCCCGCGAGCTCCGTAAGGGACGTGACGGGAGGCTGTAAAATAGTTTTACGCCCCCCGCGGATCTCGGGAATGGGACAGGCAGTCCCGGCCCGGAAAGTTGGCATGTTAATTGCTCTATTCAGGGGTGGAATGGAATCAGGAATATCCAAAGGAGGAATAATGAAAGCTTCCAGAACCATCCCGGCCGTGCTCGCGCTCGTTCTCGTCGTCGGCGTTCTCGCCGGTCCGCTGCAGGCCGCGCCGGCCCCCCAGAGCAAGAAACAGGCCGCCAAGGCCGAGGCCGCGCCTCAAATGCCCAAAGAGGTCATGGCCGTCATCCAGGAGGGCCTGGCCACCCGTCAGGGCCGTCAGGACATCCCCTTCACTTTCTACAAGGACCTCGTCCTCCCCGCACAGGGGAGCAACCTCTATCCGGTCTTCTTCTTCAAGGCCAAGAACGGGGACCTGGGCTTCGCCCCGTCGGCCACGGGCGAGATGGAAACGACCCTTAACATCATCTTCGAGGTCTTCCAGGACGATGCCGGGCAGGCCAAGCCCTTTATCTGGGGACGGTCCCAGTCCCTGCTGAAGATCGCCGCCGAAGGCTACAGCGCCGACGAAGAAGCGTGGTATTCCTTTGGGACGGCCATGCCGGCGGGCAAGTATACCCTGGCCCTCGTCCTCATGACCCCCGACATGAAAAAGATGAGCGTCGGTTACCACGATGTGACGCTGCCGGGACCCGAGGCCTATGAGACCACCCTTTGGCCGACGGACCCGGTCATCGTGACCGCAATGGAACAGGTCGAGCCCGACGCCCGGCCGACCATCCACCGCGAGTATTTCACCTGGGGGGCCATCAAGTTCGTCCCCAACGATTCCGGCGTTATCGCCAGCGGCGATAACCTGGAGGTCTTCTTCTTCGTTATGGGCGCCGCCGTCAAGGATCCCACTTCCCCCCGGCCGGCCAACGAGCTCGAGGTCAATTTCGAGGTCGTCGGAGACGAAGGCAAGCCGGTCATCAAGTGGGCTCCCCAGACCTACGAGGCCTACTTCGTCAATCAGCCCCTGCCGCTCGTCCAAACCCTGCAGACCACGGACGCCGATGGCAAGGTCGTGAAGCAGGAGCAGAAACCCCTCGCGGCGGGAACGTACACTCTGGTCGCCAAGATCGCGGACAAGGTCTCCGGCAAGACCGCCGAGGCCAAGATGCCCTTCGAGGTCAAGTAGGGGCGACCGCTTAACTCCCCCGGAACGCCACGGGCCGCCCTTCGGGGCGGCCCTTTTTTTTGGCTTTTTCTCCCCTTCCCGGTTGATTACTTTTTGAGGAACTCGACGAGCTGCCCGGCGACACCGGCTTTCTCGTGATCGGGGGCCAGCTCGAGGAACTTCTCCAGCGCGGCCAAGGCTTCGGCCGGCTTGTTCTGGCCGATGAGGATCGTGCCCATCTGGTAATAGGCGTCCGCGTAATCGGGTTTGAGCTCGACGGTCTTCTGGAAGTGGGCCAGGGCGCCTTCCGGCTCGCCGGTGTTGACCAGGCAGACCCCGAGATTGAAATGGGCGTCCGGGTCCTCGGGGCTCAGCTCGACGGCCTTCTGGTAGAACGGCTTGGCCTCGGCGAACTGGCCGGCCCGGGCCAGGGCCTCGCCGGTCTCCTTGTTCGTGCTGTAGCTCTCGGGATTGAGCTCGGAGGCCTTGCGGAACGCCGCCAGGGCCTCCTCGGAGCGGCCGGACTTCTTATAGGCCAGGCCGAGGTTGAGCTGGTATCTCCAGTTGGCCGGATCAAGGGTGATGACCTTTTCGTAGATGGCGACGGCCTCGGCGAACTTCTGTCCGGCATAGAGCTTGTTGGCCCGCAGGAACAGGTTGTCGGCCTCGGACAGGGCCTTTTCGAGGGCGGCCTCCATCGGCCGGAGGGTCATGTCGACGACCTCTTCGTCCGCGACGCCGATGTGGATCTCCTTGGAGGCCGGCATGAAGCCGTCCTTCTTGACCGTCAGAATGAAGTAGCCGGGCGTTATTCCGATCTGGAGAAAACGGCCGTTCTTGTCGGTCTTGAGGTCGTAGCGCATGGAGGCGGTCTTCTGGGAGACGATGTTGACCTCGGCCTTTTCGAGGGGATTCCCTTCCTGGTCAACGATCCGGCCGGTGACCCGGCCTTGGAACTGGGCCCAGGCGGTCATCAGGACCAGGCTCACGAGCAACATCAGGACGGCTGTTCTTTTCATGAAGGATGACTCCTATCCTCTATTATCTTTTATCGATCTTCTTTTTCGTGGTTTCCTCGAGCTCCCGGACGGCCGGCTGGTCGGGAAGCAGGGCCAGCGACCTCTGGAGAAGGGGCAGGGCCCTCTCGGGCCTTCCCAGGGCCAGATGGCACTCGGCGGCCAGATTGAGGACGGGGACCTCGGTGGCCTCCGCCAGCACCTTCTCGAGATAGGTCAAGGCCTGGTCCCATTGCTTCAGGCCGGCGTGGGCCAGGGCGATGACCTTGGCCGTCTCGCGCCCCGGGAGCCGCTCATAGAGCGGGACGGCCTCGTCGAGCGACTCCCGCAGCAGACCCAATCCGAACAGGGATTTGGCCAGCAGCAGACGGGTGTCGGGGTCGTCCTTGCTCCTCAGCACCGCTTCGAAGGCGGCCCGGGCGCGGGCATGATCCCCGGCCAGGAAGTGCTGGGTGCCGAGGACCTTGAGATGCTCGGGCCCGGGAAAGGGCCCATGGAGCCTGGCGTATACCCAGGGGGTAACCGGGGCCGGCCGGTCCAGGAGGATGAAATTCTCCTTCTCCGTGACCAGCTTCGATCCGTCGGCGGCCAGCGCCGAGATCTCCGCGCGGTAGTAGCCCGGCTTGACGTCAGCGAGGGGGATCTCGCCCCTGACGGCCAGCGTCCCCGGACCCGCACGGCCGGACTCTTGGGCCTCGAGGGGAAAGGTCCCTACGCTCCGGTTGTCGTCGAGCGAAATGATCTCGAGGCTGAAGGAGGGGCGGGGCGAGGGCCCCTGGCCGCCGAATCCCCAGGCCTGGACGAACACGCCCAGTTGCTCGGCCGCGAAGAACTCGTTGCGGGCCCCGACGAGATATTCGAAGCCGTCGAAAACAAAGGCCTTCATGTTGTTCCGCCGGGCTTCGGCGACGGCGGTCCGGGCGTGATAGAGGAGAGCCGAGCTCAGGCCCGGACCGCCCTCCGCGGGGACCGTGATCCGGGCCTCGAACGAAGTGAAATCCCGGGCCGTTTTATTCTTCAGCAAAAAGAGCGCCTTGAGCGGGCCGGGTATGACCGGCAGGACGTCCTGGAAGGCGAACCGCCGGCGCTCGTTGGCCTTGTACTGCTCGGGGGTCATCCGCAGGGGGATCTCCTCGGCCCTCTCGAAGACGGCCGTGCCCCGGGCGTCCTCGATCCTCAGCACGAGCTCGAAGCCGGCGTAGATCGAGCCGCCCTGCTGGGCGAAGTTCATCTTCTCGGGCTCGACGGACCAGTGCAGGAACGTCTGCCCCCCCTCGCGGAAGAGCTTGACCTGATGGCTGCTCTCGAAATAGCGGTCCAGGTACTCGGTCTCGACGACGTCCTTGAAAGCCAGATAGTTGCGGGCATACCCGTCGGCATAGCGCTTCTCGGGCAGCCTGCGGACCGAGGCGATAATGGTGTCGGACGAGAAGGAACCCGTGCCGTAGGGAGCGTCCCCGGGGACATAGCTCATGGCCGCGCCGGCCAGCTCCCCGTTGATCTCCCTGAGGGTTTTATAGGCGGCCGAGCGATCGAACGTGCCGCTGTAGAGCCCGGGGATGACCAGCGTCTCAGGCCCTTCGACCCCGGGGTAATAAAGGCGGAAATCGCCTATCCCCTGAGGCTGATAGAAGATGAGATAGAAATAGGCCGGCAGCCCATGGACCTCCTCGCCCTTGTAGTACCAAAGCTCCAGGGGCCAGATGAAGGACTGCGTCTTGTACTGATGCCTTTCGAGCGGCGGGCCCAGGAGCAGGTAGTAATAGCCGCGTTCGGACCGGCTGCCCCGGCCGTGGGAGCCGATCCCGAAGTAGCTGTCGGCATAGCGGATGCGTTCGTGATATTCTTTCTGGAACTCGTTCTCGGAGGTGTCCGGCATGGGGTCGCGGCTCTTCCAGAAGAAGCGGATGAACGTCTCCCTCTCCTGATGGGTCGAGAGCTTTTTGAAGACGTCGCGCTCGACGCGGGTGATGATCGGCTCGACGTCCTCCAGCCAGAGCTTGTGTTCGGGAAGGAAGCCCTCTTCCTTTTTCTGGCCCGCCGCGGCGGGAAAGGCGAGAAAGGCCAGGCTCACGGCCGCCATCACGGCCCACGCCGCCCGCATCCGCCGTATGTTGGTCATCGTCACTACGATAGCACACGGATTTGGAAGATTCAAATGGCGGAAAAATCCGCTTGAATTCATACGGAATTTTGGATTAGAATCCAAGGGAGTGGATGTTGCATTCGATACGTTTTTTTGCAACTGATTGATTTTATTATAATAATGGGCAATGCGCTGTTGGCACCGAATTTGCTGAACCAATCCATATGAATCGTCAAACAAAGGAGGTGAGAATCGAGAAGCGTTCGTATTCCGGAGGCATCACCCCCTCGTCATTATGTCAACCGATCAAGGAGGAATGAGTGAAAAGAAAATTCAGTGTCTTGCTCGCCATCGCCCTCCTCTGCGCGCCCCTGGCCTTCACCCAGTCCAGGGAGACCGGAGCCATCCGGGGATTCGTTCTCGATGAGCAGAACACCCCGCTGCCCGGCGTCAACGTCTCGATCACGGGCGCCAACCTGATGGGCGTCCGCGCGTTTGTCACCGACGCCAACGGCGAGTTCCGGTTCCCGGCCCTGCCGCCCGGCACCTACCAGCTCAAGGCCGAGCTGGCGGGCTTCGGCACGGTCGTCCAGGAGAACGTCCGCCTGTCCTCGACGGTCACGCTGACGCTGGACCTGGTCATGAAGCCGGCTGCGCTCGAAGAGGAGATCACGGTCATCGCCCAGTCGCCGACCGTCGACGTCAAGTCCACGGAGACGGCCTCCGTGACCCTGAGCAACGAGATCCTCAGGAACATCCCCTACAACCAGTTCACGGCCGACATCGTCAACCTGGCCCCGGGCGTCAACGACAACGTCGCCTTCGGCGCCTCGGCCAACACGGGCATCGCCTACACCATGGACGGCGTCAACGTCGCCGACCCCGAGGCCGGCTCGGCGTGGGTCTTCTCGGACCACAACATCATCGAAGAGGCCAAGATCATGGGCATCGGCCTGCCGGCCGAGTACGGGAACTTCACCGGGGTCATCTTCAACCTGGTGACCAAGTCCGGCGGCAACGAGTTCTCGGGCCACTTCGAGTTCAACTTCCAGGGCTACCGGGACGACTCCAAGTTCTGGCAGGCGACCAACAACGCCGCCTATCTCGAGGACTTCGAGAGCTTCAGCTCGCCGTCCTCCAAGCTGATGGACATCAACGGCCATCTCGGCGGACCGATCATCAAGGACAAGCTCTGGTTCTACGCGGGCGGCCAGTTCTACCGGACCCAGAACCGCCCGTCCGGCTTCCCCGAGGACGTCGACTACAAGCAGCCGCGCATCTTCGCCAAGCTGACGACCCAGCTGACGCCGACCCTCAACATGAGCGGCGTCTTCCAGAGGACCCGCTACGACGGCATCAACCGCGGCGCGGGCGCCCGGGTCTCCCCCGAAGCTACGGTCACCCAGGACTCGCCGGACTGGCTGGTGTCCTTCAACCTGACCAAGATCCTCAGCCCCAAGACCTTCTTCGACGTCAAGAGCAACTACTTCGAGGGCATCTACTATCTCGATCCCGAGACCGGCTTCGACACCTACGCCCACTACAGCATCAACGACAACTTCCTCTATGACAGCGCCGGCTACTTCTTCTACGCCGACCGGGCCCGGTTCGGGACCAACGTCAGCCTGACCCACTACGCCGAGGACTTCCTGGCCGGCGACCACGACTTCAAGTTCGGCGCCGAGTTCGAACGGTCCATGGCCCGCAACCGCTTCGGCTACACGGGCACGGGCGGACCTCTCGGTGACAACGTCTATTACGTCGACTACGTCGGCTACGGCTACACGGGGCCCTATCTCGCCTACCAGTATGAGGGCTACGACATGAACACGCGCTACACGCGGTTCGAGGTCTTCGCCCAGGATTCCTGGCAGATCGGCAAGCGCCTCAACCTCAGCATGGGCGTCCGCTACAGCCAGAACTGGGGGCAGGTCAAGGGCGTCAGCGGCAACGTCTTCGATTCGAAGCGCGTCGCCCCCCGCCTGGGCTTCACCTTCGACATCCTCGGCGACAAGTCGACCATCCTCAAGGCCCACTACGGCCACTTCACCGAGGCCATGCTGACGGCCTACCACGACCGGCTCAACCCCGACGAGAGCTTCAAGGATTACGTCAGCTACTACTACGATCCGGGCGAGGCCGAATGGGTCGAGTTCGAGCGCATCGTCCACGAGAGCCTCTACACGATAGACCCGGACGTCAAGCACCCCTACATGGCCCAGTGGACGGTCGGCATCGAGCGGGAGCTGTTCAAGGACACCTCGCTGAGCGTCACCTACATCAATCGGAAATGGAACCAGATCCTCGGGCCCATCGACCGGGCCGGCGACTACGCGGAGGTCGATTACTTCGTCGATGACCTCGACGAGACCTTCTCGCTCTACGAACGCACCGAGGACACTCTCGGCGTCTACGACTACCTCCTGACGAACATGAAGCGCGGCGACCCCTGGATCCTGCTCGATCCTTACCGGAAATACCAGGGCGTCCAGATCCAGTTCAACAAGCGCTTCTCCAACCGCTGGCAGTTCCTGGCGTCCTACGTCCTGTCGAAGGCCTCGGGGACGATCGACAACGGGTTCGCCGACGACATCGGGTACGGCGGCAACACGTACGATCCCAACTTCTGGCTGAACACCGAGGGCAACCTGACCAGCGACCCGACCCACATGATCAAGATCCAGGCCACCTACATCCTGCCCTTCGACATCAGCCTCAGCGCCTACTTCCGGGGCATCACGGGAGACGCCTGGACGACACGCGTCCTCACCAGCCGCTTCAACCAGGGCCGGATCACCTTCCTGGCCGAGCCCCGCGGCTCGAACCACTACCCGATGGAGAAGATCCTCGACCTGAGGCTGGAGAAGATCTTCACCCTGGCCGGCAAGTACCGCCTCGGGTTCATGGTCGACGTGTTCAACGTCCTCAACGCCGACACCATCACCTCCTGGGGTACGCGCATCGGCTACGACTGGTTCCCGGGCGAAGCGCCCTCCACGGACGGGCACGACCTCTACGGCATCGTCCGTCCGCGCCAGGCGCGCATCGGCGTCCGCCTCATCTTCTAGTCGCTCCTCGCACCTCGCAGACGCACGAGGGCGGCGGGACATCCCGCCGCCCTCTTTTTTTTAGGATCCGGAACCCATTTCGTTTTTTCCTGGAAGCGGATCGCGTCCTGCGGTTCTCACCGAGAGCCCGGCCCCCTGGATTCCCGCCATCCCTCGGCGATGTGATAAAATGGGGTTATGGCCCGCAAGAAGAATCGCCGCATCCCCGCCCTGGCCGCGGCCGCTCTGGCCTTGGCCGCCGCTCTCTTTTTCCTCCTCCCCCGCCGGCCCGACTTCGCCCGGCTCAAGGACAAGGACGACACCAACGTCATCCTCATCACCGTCGACACTCTGCGGGCCGACCGCATCGCCTGCTACGGCTTCGACCGGATCGAGACCCCGACCATGGACCTTTTCGCGGCCCGGGGCGTCAAGTTCGACCGGTGCTACGGCCCGACGCCCCTGACGCTGCCCTCCCACACGTCGCTCATGACCGGGACCCTGCCGACCCATCACGGCGTGCGGGACAACGGGGGCTTCGTCGTCCCCCCCGAGCTGGTGACCCTGGCCGAGCTCTACAAGGCCAAGGGATACGCCACGGCCGCCTTCGTCGCCGCCTACGTCCTCGATTCGAAGTGGGGGCTCGACCAGGGCTTCGACCATTACTACGACCAATTCGACCTCAGCCGCTTCGAGAGGATCTCGCTCGGATCGGTCCAGCGGCCGGCCGACGAGGTCCTCGACGAGGCCCTGCCCTGGATCGAGGCCCACAAGGACCGGCCGTTCTTCACCTGGATCCACCTCTACGACCCCCACACGCCCTACGAGCCTCCGCCCGACTTCGCCGCCCGCTACCCGAACAATCCCTACCTCGGGGAGATCGCCTATGCCGACAGCCAGCTCGGGCGCCTCTGGGAGTTCCTCAAAGGCCGGGGCCTCACGGACGACCTGTTCCTCGTCTTCGCCGCCGACCACGGAGAAAGCCTCGGCGAACACGAGGAGAGCACCCACGGCTTTTTCGTCTACGAGCCGGCCATTCACGTCCCCCTCATCTTCGTCACCCCGTTCGAACAGCTCCAGGGGCTGTCCACGGACCAGGTCGCCAGCCTGGCCGACGTCCTGCCGACGCTCTGCGAGATGTCGGGCCTCGAGGTCCCGGCCGGCGTCCAGGGCCGAAGCCTCGTCCCGGCCTTCTTCCGGCCCGGCAAGACCGTCCGCTCCCTGGCCTACGCCGAGAGCTACTACCCGCGCTTCCACTTCGGATGGTCCGAGCTCAAGAGCGTCCAGGACGGCCGCTGGAAGCTCATCATGGCCCCCGTACCCGAGCTCTACGACCTGGCCAACGATCCCGGCGAACAGAGAAACCTCGTCTACCTCGAAAAAGAGGTCTTCGCCGACCTGAGCGCCCAGGCCGAACGGTTCATCGAGGAGTCCGGCCGCAACGCCCTGGAGACCGACCTCAGCAGCATCGACGAGGACACCCGCGAGAAGCTGGCCGCCCTCGGCTACATCGGCTCCTTCGCCGACATGTCGAAGGACCAGGGCCGGGCCCTGGCCGATCCCAAGGACAAGATCGGCATCTTCAACGAGCTGTCGCGGGCCCGGGAGCTGGGCATGAGCGGCAACGCCGAGGAAGGGGCCCGGATCATCCGGGAGATCATCGGGGAGGACCCCGACATCGCCAGTGCCCACTTCTCCTTGGGGAACATCTATTTCCGGCAGAGGAAGTTCCCGGAGGCCATCGAGGCCTTCAAGGCGTCGCTCGAGATCAAGCCCGACGACTCCTTCACGGTCATCAACGTCGCCAACGCCTACGTCTCCATGGGCCGGTTCGACGAGGGCGAGGCTTTCGTCCTCGACTACCTGGACAGCGGCTTTTCGGATCCCCAGCTCTACTACCTCCTGGGCAACATGAACGTCACCCGTAAGGACTACGAGCGGGCCCTGGGGTACTTCGAGCGGTCCCTATCCCTCAATCCGGATTCGGCGGGCTCCCACAACGCCATCGCGGCCATCCACATCATCAGGGAGGATTGGGCCCAGGCGGAGGAGCACATCGAGCAGGCCTTGGCCCTCAATCCCAAGCTGACCTCGGTCCATTACAACCGGGCCCAGATCTTCGAGGGCCGGGGCGACCTGCGGGCGGCCGCCGCGGCCTACCTTGAGGAGTTGGACGCTACTCCGAAGCATTTCAAGGCCCTTTTCAATTTGGCCCGCGTCTACCGGAGGATGGGCCGGGTGGACGAAGAGCTCAGGACCCTGGAGGCGGCCCGCGAGGCCGAGCCGGATTTCCCCCTGACCTACTTCTATCTGGCCCGCATCCTCCTTAACCGGGGGGAGGGCTACGAGGAGGCGGTCGCCCTGGTCAAGAAAGGCATCGAGCTCAAGCCCGCCGCGGCCGATCTCGCCTTGGGTTATTTCCTGCTGGCCGACCTTTACAACCGCCTCGGCGAGCCTGCCCGGTCCGCGGAATACGCGAGCCGGGGACAAGCTCTTGCCGCCGAAGCGGCCGGCCGCCGCTGACCGGCGCCGACTATTTCCGCAGGGCCTTCAGCCGCTCGATCTCGGTCCGGGCGCTCCGCTTGCCGTCCTCGTCGTCGTTGCCGGGAAAGGCCAGATAGCGTTCCAGGCTCAGGACGGCCTCGTCGATACGCCCGGTCTCGCGATAGGCGACGGCCGCGTTGAAGAGCGCGGTCGGCGTCGGCTCGAGGGCCAGGGCCCGCTCCAGGCTCTCGATGGCCCCGGCGTAATCGCCGGTCATGCCCAGGGTGATGCCCAGGTTCTCGAGGAGGCCGGCCTCGGACGGGAAATCGCGGATCAGGCCCCGGAAGATCCCGACGGCCTCGGCGGCCTTCCCTCCCGTGGCCAGGCTGCGGGCCAGCTTCATCCGCAGGTACTTGTTCTCCGGCTCGACGGCCAGGGCCCGCTCCATGTAACCGCGGGCCTCCTCGTCGCGGCCGGCCGACTCGAGGATGACGGCGGTGACCGTCAGGGCGTCGAAATGGCCGGGATCGACCTCGAGCAACCGGCGCATGGCCTCCCTGGCCAGGGCGGGGCGGCCCATGACGAGGTAGGTGTGGCCCAGCCGGGACAGGATGACGTCCGATCCGGGCAGGGCCGAAGCGCCCCGCTCCAGCGTTTCGACGGCCGCATCGAACTTCTTCTGACGGGCCTGGGCCAGGGCCAGATTGACATAGCTCGCCGGGACCTGGGGATAGAGGTCGAGCAGCTCGGTGTAGACCTTTTCGGCCGCGGCGAAATCGCCCTCGAACTCATGGCGCTGGGCCTGCTGGAAGAGGCGGAGCTCGCCGACCTTGTCCTTGGGATCGGGAGCGTCGGCGCCGGAAGACCTGTCGCCTCCGAACTGGATGTAGCCGAGGGACCGGAGCCGCTCTTCGTCCTCGGCGGTCATGGCCCGGCCGCCGGGGGCCGTCCCGGCCGCGCCCCGCAGCACACCCTCCAGTCGGCCCTTCATGTCGGCCGCCCGGCGGGCGTCAGCCGCCGCCAGGTCCTTCTCCTCCCCGGGATCGCCGGCCAGGTCGTAGAGCTCGGGACGCGGGGCCTGGATGTACTTCCAAGGCCCGGCGAGAAGACCGGTCAGCTCGGACCAACCGTGGTTCTCCCGCGGATAGAAGGACTCGACGTAGGCATCGAGCGGGGCCATCCCCGGCCGGCGCATGCGCGGCACGAGGCTCGTGCCGTCAAGGCCCTCCTCGGCGGGGGACCGGAGGAGGGCCAGGACCGTGGGCATGATGTCGATGAGCCGGGCCCGGGAACGGACGACCGTGCCGGCCGGCAGGCGGTCCCCGGCCCAGAAGATGAGGGGCACTCGGATGGTGGACTCGTAAATGAAGACCCCATGGCCGTACTCGCCCTTCTCGCCGAAGGCCTCGCCGTGGTCGCCGGCGGCCACGATCAGGGTCCGGCCGAGGATCCCCTTGTCCTCAAGCAGCCGGACGATCTCGCCCACGTGATGGTCCATGTAGGCGACCTCGCCGTCGTAGGGACGCCCGGGGAACTCCAGCCGGTAGGCCGGCGGCGGATCATAGGGCAGGTGGGGGTCGAAGAAATGGACCCAGGCGAAGAACCGGTCCCGGTCGCGCTCGTTGAGCCAGGCGGCGAAGGCGGCCGAGACCTGCTCGGCCCGGCGCTCCGAGTTGAGGGCCTTGAAGGGGGTGTCGGGTTGGAACGTGTCGTCGTAGACGTCGAACCCCCGGTCCAGGCCGAACCGGGAATCCACGGAGAACGAGGCCGTGAAGGCCGCGGTCTCGTAGCCCCGGCGCCGGAGGACCTCGGCCAGGGTCGGGAAGCCGCCCCCGAGGACGTAGGTCCCGTTATTGTGGACGCCGTGGTTGAAGGGGTAGAGGCCGGTCAGGATCGAGGCGTGCGACGGCAGGGTCATCGGGACCGGGCAGTAGGCGTCGGCGAACATGACCCCGCCCCGGGCCAGCACGTCGAGATGGGGGGTCTGGCCGTCGGTGTAGCCGTAGCACCCCAGGCGGTCGGCCCGGGTCGTATCGAGGGTGATGAGAAGGACGTTCAGGCCTTCCTCGGCGGCGATCCGGGACCCTCCTCCGCGCTTGAAGAGGAACACAGCCGCGGCCAGCAGGGCCAAAGCCAGGACCGTGACGACGACGGCGCGCGGACGCGGGCCTCCGCCGGCCGGCGACGGGCGTTCGTCCGGACCGGGCGAGGCCGCGGCCGGCCCTTCGGGGCGGGCCGCCGCTTGCGGCCTCCCCTTTTTTCTTCTGCTTTTTTTCTTGCTCATGCCCTTCATCCTCCGCGAGGTCCGGCTTCTATTATATCGGGTCGGGCGCGAATTGTCTTGGCTCCGGCTGCGGGCCGAATTCCCTTGCATTCACCGGCCGCTTTTTTTAAACTGGACCTCCGTCATGAAGTTCATCGCCGACCTCCACATCCACTCGAAGTTCTCGCGGGCCACGTCACGCGACATGGTCCTCGATACTTTGGCCCGCTGGGGCCAGGCCAAGGGCCTGTCGCTCATCGCGACGGGCGATTTCACCCATCCCGAGTGGCTTTTCCTCATGAAGGAGAAGCTCGAGCCGGCCGGCAACGGGTTCCTCCGCCTCAGGAACGGGACGCCTCCGCCCGATCCCTCTCCCCTCCGGACGCTGCCCTTCGCGCCCGAGGACATCTCCTTCATCCTGTCGACCGAGCTGAGCTTCATCTATTCCAAGGGAGGCAAGGTCCGCAAGATCCACGTCATGCTCCTGGCTCCCGACTTCGAATCCGTCGAGCGCGTCAACGCCCGGCTCCAGGCCATCGGCAACCTCAGCTCGGACGGGCGGCCCATCCTGGGGATGGACGTCCGCGTGTTCTGCCGGATGGTCGCCGAGACCTGCCCGCGGTGCGTCGTCATCCCCTCCCACATCTGGACCCCCTGGTTCTCGCTGTTCGGGGCCAACTCGGGATTCGATTCGATCGAGGAGTGCTTCGAGGACATGACCCCGTTCATCTTCGCCCTGGAGACGGGCCTGTCCTCGGACCCGGCCATGAACCGCCGCCTTTCGGTCCTCGACCGGTACGCCCTGGTCTCCAGCTCCGACGCCCACTCCCCGGCCAAGCTCGGGCGGGAGGCCAACGTCTTCGACACGGAGTTCAGCTACCGGGGTCTCGTCGAGGCCCTGCGGGACAACGATCCCTCGAGGTTCCTGGAGACCATCGAATTCTTTCCCGAGGAGGGCAAGTACCATTTCGACGGCCACCGCAAGTGCGGCGTCGTTTGCTCGCCCCGGGAGAGCATGAAGACCAACGACATCTGCCCCAAGTGCGGCAAGCGCCTGACGATCGGCGTCCTCCACAGGATCGAGGAGATGGCCGACCGCGCCGACGGCGAAGGGAAGCCGGGCGGCGTTCCCTTCCGGCGCCTCATCCCTCTCAACGAGGTCATCGCCGAGGCTCTCGGAAAGACAGCCGAGTGCCAGGCTGTCTGGGACCTCTATTTCAAGCTCGTCCGCGAGTTCGGCAACGAGTTCCGGACCCTGACCGAGGCCCCCCTGAGCGACCTGCGCCGGGCCGCGCCCGAGACCGTCGGTGAGGCCCTCGAAAGGATGAGAGCGGGGCGGGTCAAGATCTCCCCCGGCCACGACGGCGAATTCGGCCGGATCCGTCTGTTCGGCGACGAAGCCCCGGCCGACTCCTGCGACACGCAGATGAATCTCTTTTAGCCCTCCCCTTCTCGAACGCTGCGGCGTTCTGCGACCAGGAGGACATATCCCCCTGGACCCCCTTCCGGCCGAGATAGCCGCAGGACGGATCGTCTGAGGGAGCATAAAGCGGTGATCCAGCCGGACGCGTAAGAGATCCAGGATGGAGCCGCCCTTTTTGGCTGTGATGGGGATCATCCGTCTCCCCCGGCCCCCGGGAACCAGTCCCGACGGTTCCCCCGTCGGCGGCCGCCGGGTCCCCCTCCGCTACGGGGGCTCCGGACGACCCCCATCACATCCCGGGCGGCCCCCTCGAAGGCACCCGGAATCACCGCAGCGACCGAGGAGCACCGCTGACCCCAGGGCCGAGGGGATCCACGACTTGGAGGGGGAATCCGCTCCGCCTTCCCCCTTCCAACGGTCGCTTCGCTCCCTGCCTCCCCTTCTCGAACGCTTCGGCGTTCTGCGACCAGGAGGACATATCCCCCTGGACCCCCTTCCGGCCGAGATAGCCGCAGGACGGATCGTCTGAGGGAGCATAAAGCGGTGATCCAGCCGGACGGGGGGACAGACGAGGGCATCCTCCCGGAGGACGGCTCACGCTGTTTGAGCCTGCTGCACGCAAGACCAGAGCGGGCCCCTGCGAGTTCGTGAGCCGCCGAGTCTGTACCGCCGGGAGGCGAAAAGGATCACCGCAGCGACCGAGGAGGATCCCCGAGGCCTTCCTTGACAAGCCTTGACCCGCCACCTATATTAGATGCGGGAAAGGACGTTATGGAAATCGAGATGAAGGTCAAGGGTCTGGTCGTGGACCCGATCTCCAAGATGCCGATCGTCGTCCTCGAGAACCCCCGCGACGAGCAGATCCTGCCCATATGGATCGGGGTCTTCGAGGCCAATGCCATCGCCCTGACCATCGAGAACATCCCGACCCCCCGGCCGATGACCCACGACCTGCTCAAGAGCTTCCTGGACAAGCTCGACATCGCCATCGAGAAGATCGTCGTCACCGACGTCCGCAACAATACCTTCTACGCCATGATCCACTGCCTTCGCCAAGGTCAGGCCCTGGTCGTCGACTCTCGCCCGTCCGACGCCATCGCCCTGGCCCTGCGCACCTGCTCGCCCATCTACGTCGATGAGGAGGTCGTCCGCAAGGCCAACGGCCTGCGGTTCGACGAGGGCGGGGACTCCTCCGAGCGGATCCTGAGGTGGCTCGAGACCCTCAAGCCGGAGGATTTCGGCCGCTACAAGATGTGATCAGGTCCGGAGCCCGAGCAGCCCGGCCGTCCCGGCCAATCCGAAGATAAGGTTGGCGCCCCACGCCGCGAGGTCCGGGGGCAGGGCCTCGGCGGCGCCCAAGCTCCGGAAGAACGCGAAGGCCCCCCAGTACGCCATGGCCAGGACGACGCTCAGGCCGGCCCCGGCCAAGGCTCCCTTGCGGCCCATCGAAAAAGCGAAGGGCACGGCCAACAGGGCCATGATCATGCTGACGAAGGGCCGGGCCGTCTTCTGACCGAGCTCGACCCTCAGGCTCGTCGCCCGGAAGCCCATGGCGCGGACCTGCCGCACATATTGCCGGAGCTCCCCCAGGGTCATCTGCAGCGGTTCCCGGCGGGCCCGCATGAACGTCGACCGTTCCTCCCCAGCCGGGATGACGCCGCTCTCGCTCGGCGTGAAGGCCGAAGCTCCCACGGGACCGTAATCCCGGGTCCAACCGCGCTCGAACCGGAGTTGGCCTTCCGCGAGGAAGGCCTTTTCGGCAAACGTGCGGCGGGCCAGGGCCCATCGCTCGAGATCGAGGTCATAGACCGTCAGGCGGCTGAACACGGAGCCGGCCGGATCGAAGTACTCGTAGTGAAAGATCCGGTCGGCGGACCGGCCCAGGATCCAGTGACGGTTGACGGCGGCGTAGCTGCGCGGGGGCACGTCGGTGATCCGGCTCCAGGCCGCCTCGGCCCGGGCGTCGGCCGCCGGAACGATCCTCTCCTGGACGAGGAAGGCCGCCGCGCTCGCCGCCGCCGCCAGGGCCAGCACCGGCAGGGCCAAGCGCCGGAGGCTGATGCCGCAGGCCCGGGCGGCCGTGGCCTCGTTGGACCGGGCCAGAAGGCCGAGGGCGAGCAGGGTCGCGGCCAGGACGGAGACCGGCAGGACATAGGCCAGGGACTCGGGGACCTTGAAGGCGACGTGTTCGACGAGAAGGCCGAGCGGCTTGCCGCGCCGCAGGACCTCGTCGAGCCGTTCGAAGAAAAGCGCGAGGGTCGCGGCCGCGAGGAGCCCCGGCAAGACGAGCCCCAGGATGGCCAGCGTCTTGCGGGCGATGTAGCGGTCGAGGAGATGGGGGAACGGCAGGGCCGGCCACCGCGGCCCTCGGCCCGCTCGTGCCTTCCCGGAGGCCGATGTCCTCCCGGGCCTGGCCGGGGGACGGAAAAGGCGGGTCCGGACCGCCGGCTCGCGCCGGGGGCGCAGGAAGAGGACCAGCCCGGCGGCCGCCAGAACGAGGTCGGGGCCCCACATGCCGAGCCAGGGAGCGATCTTGCCGTCGGCGGCCAGCTTCTCCCCAGCCGTCAGGAGGGTGTAGAAGAGCAGGATGACGGCCACGCTCAGCGAGTAGCCCCCCGTCCGGCCGGTCCGCCCGGCGCGGAGGCCGAGCGGCACCCCGACCAGGACAAAGACGAGGCAGACAAAAGGCAGGGCGAATTTCTTGTGGATCTCGATCGCATGGAACGACCTCTCGCGGGCCTCCCGGGGATCGGCGGCGGCCCGCAGGGCCCTCAGGTCGCGGACGAGCTCCCCGATGTCCTTCTCCCGGACCCGCTTCTCGCTCGAGATGGAGGCGAACAGGCTCTCGACGGGGATCTCCTCCTCGAGCCGCTCGAAGGAGGTCACGCTGTCCTTCTCCGGCTCGTCCGGCGAAGCCGTATAGACCGAGCCGTCGAAGAGCTCCAGGACGGCCTTCTTCCTCTCGGGGACAAGGGCGACCCGTCCGCGGCGGGCCATGACGATCCTGGGGGCTTGGGGGTCCTGGCCGAGGCGGGCGAAGACATCTTCCCAAGCCCCCTCCCGGCCGACGTCCCGGACGATGAAGACCATGTTCGGCACCGTCTCGTTGAACTCCAGGGGACGGACCTTGAGGCGGACCCGGGCCAGGACGGAGGCGGTCATGGATTGGACCCAGGCGTGATTGGCCCGCGGGGCGATGAACTGGGCCAAGAGCGACGTGACCAGCCAGCCGCAGAGCCCGAAAACGAGAACGGGGCGGGCCAGGCGGCGCGGACCGATGCCCACGCTCTGCAGGGCGACGATCTCGGAATCGGCGGCCAGGCGGGATAGCCCGCCCAGGATGCCCGTCAGGACGGCCATGGGAACGGCGAAGGTCAGGACCGACGGCAGGAGAAGGGCGAAGAGCCGCAGGGCCTCGGCGGCGGGGACGCCTTTGTCGATGAACAGCTCCGCCAGCAGGAGCACCTGGTTCATGAGCAGGACGAAGACGACGAGGAGAAGACCGACGAGGAACGGCGGGACCATCTCGCGAAAGACGTAGCGATCGACGGTCTTCAGCATGCGCCCCAACTATAAAACAAGAGGGGGTCAAATCTCCACTCATTAAATCTAGGCCCTGCCTCCCGGCTCATTCCCGGCCAGCTGCTGGGGAAAAAAGGTCCCGCTCCCACTTCCGGGGAACAGATGGCCATTGGGGGGATGATAGGCGTCCCTCTGAAGACCCCCAGTCCCGGGGGCGCGGGGGGCAAAGAGGAATGCCTATCGGCGAACCTCATGGCCTATAGATCCCGGAAATGGGAGATGAACCAAAAAAAAGCCCCGGGCGCGCGGGCGCCCGGGGCTTGTGCGCTTCGCTACTGGCGCGGGATCAATACATGTCGCCGGGGGGAGTGGGGTACTTGGGCTGTTTGTCTTCCTCGGGGAGCTCGGCGACGAGCCCCTCGGTCGTCAGCAGCAGGCCGGCGATCGAGGCCGCGTTCTGCAGGGCGATCCGGACGACCTTGGTCGGGTCGAGGATGCCGCCCTTGACCATGTCCTCGTACTTCTCGTTGAGGGCGTTGAAGCCCATGTCCTGCTTCTGCTCCTTGACCTTCTCGACGACCACGGAGCCTTCGTATCCGGCGTTGGCCGCGATCTGACGGAGGGGCTCCTCGATGGCCCGCTTGACGATCCGGGCCCCGATCTGGAGGTCGCCCTCGAGCTGGAGCTTTTCGAGCGCCTTCTGGGCGCGGATCAGGGCCACGCCGCCGCCGGGCACGATACCCTCCTCGACGGCCGCCTTGGTGGCGTGCATGGCGTCCTCGACCCGGGCCTTCTTCTCCTTGAGCTCGGTCTCGGTGGCCGCGCCGACCTTGATCAGGGCGACGCCGCCGACCATCTTGGCCAGCCGCTCCTGGAGCTTCTCGCGGTCGTAGTCGGACGTCGTGTCCTCGATCTGGGTCCGGATCTGCTTGATCCGGGCCTGGACGTCGGCGCTCTTGCCGAGGCCCTCGACGATGGTCGTGTTGTCCTTGTCGATGACGACCTTCTTGGCCTCGCCGAGCCAGTCGACGTTGACGTTCTCGAGCTTGACACCGATGTCCTCGGTGATGACCTTGCCGCCGGTCAGGGTGGCGATGTCCTCGAGCATGGCCTTGCGCCGGTCGCCGAAGCCGGGGGCCTTGACGGCGCAGCACATGAACGTGCCCTTGAGCTTGTTGACGACCAGGGTGGCCAGGGCCTCGCCCTCGACCTCCTCGGCCACGACCACCAGGGGCCGGCCCATTTTGGCTACGTTCTCGAGCAGAGGCAGGAGCTCCCTCAGGTTGCTGATCTTCTTCTCATGGAGAAGGATCAGGGGGTTATCCAGGACGCACTCCATGCGCTCGGGGTCGGTGACGAAATACGGCGACAGATAGCCGCGGTCGAATTGCATGCCCTCGACGGTCTCCATCGTCGTCTCCAAGCCCTTGGCCTCCTCGACGGTGATGACGCCGTCCTTGCCGACCTTGTCCATGGCCTCGGCAATGATCGTGCCGATGGACGGGTCGTTGTTGGCCGAGATGGCCCCGACCTGGGCGATCATCTCGCCGCTGACCTCGCGGCTCATCTTCTTGATCTCGTTGACGACCTCCTCGACGGCCTTGTCGATGCCCTTCTTGATGAGCATCGGGTTGGAGCCCGCCGTCACGAACCGCAGGCCCTCGCTGTAGATGGCCTGGGCCAGGACGGTCGCGGTCGTCGTGCCGTCGCCGGCCACGTCCGACGTCTTGGACGCCACTTCCTTGACGAGCTGGGCCCCCATGTTCTCCCAGGGGTCCTTGAGCTCGATCTCCTTGGCCACCGTGACGCCGTCCTTGGTGCTCGTCGGCGAGCCGAACTTCTTGTCGAGGACGATGTTCTTGCCGCGGGGACCGAGGGTCGCCTTGACGACATTGCTCAGGACGTTGACGCCCTTGAGCAGGGACTGTCTTGCTTCGTCTCCAGCCAGGATCTGTTTTGCCATGATGCCTCCTTACTTCCCGATGACCGCCAGGATCTCTTCCTCGCGGACGATGACCAGCTCGACGCCGTCGACCGTGACCTCGGTGCCGCTGTACTTGCCGATGAGGACCCGGTCGCCCTTCTTCACGGCGAGGGGAATGGTCTTGCCCTCGTCGGTGACCCGCCCCTGACCGACCTCGATGATCTCGGCCTCCTGGGGCTTTTCCTTAGCCGTGTCCGGGATGATGATCCCGCCTCTCTTGACCTCCTGCTCCTCGAGTCTCTTGAGGAGCACTCTGTCATACAGAGGATGAACTTTCATTGAGACCTCCTTGTGGTGATTTTAAAAGTTAGCAGTCAACAAATGTGAGTGCTAATTATATAGGATTTTCCCGGCATTTGTCAAGGGGAAAAAGGCCCAAAAATTAGCAGTCTATCACATTGACTGCTAATACTTCTTCTTGATCTTCAATATTTTAGCTCTGTTTATCAATGTGTTACGATGGAGCCCGAGGGCCTTGGCCATCTTGGACCGGTTGCCCTCGCATTTTTTGGCCGTCTGCTCGAAAAAGATCTTCTCGAATTCCCTCAGGGCGTCCTTGAGGTTGATCTCCTTTTCGACCATTTCCTTGACGATGGCTTCCATCTTCTGGTGGAGGTTCGGCTCGCTAGATCTTTTGTCCATGCTTCCCTCCACGCTCCTTGATCTCTTTATATGAGGAATCGAACTTGTCCTTCAAGTCCTTGGGGATGAGGTTGACGGCCGCCCGAGTGACGCCGAAGCACAGTGGGGCCAGCTTCGACGACTCGAGGGCCCGGCGCTCGATGTCGAACGTCAGGAGGGCGAACACGGCGATCCCTCCGAGGAGGACCCCCTTGGCCAGCCCGAGGGCCCCTCCGAAAAGGCGGTTGACGAGGGCCAGCGGGCCCTTCATGGCTTTGGTCAGCAGGAAGCCGACCAGGGCGCCTGCGGCCAGGACGACGAGGAACAGGACGACGAATCCCAGGAAATGGGCCAGCAGCTCGTTGTCCATGAGCCGGCGGAACGGCGTCGAGGCCTCCCGGTAATAGCGGCTGGCCAGGATGAGCCCGGCGATGACGGCCGCGATGCCGATGGCCTGCCGGACCAGCCCCCGGACGACGCCCCATACCGCCGTCACCAGGAGCAGGACGGCCAGAACGATATCCAGCCAGTTCATGCCCTTCTCCCCTTCCTTTCCCTCAGCCTCTCGACCATCGCGTAGTCGCCCTCCTCGAGGGCCCCGAACGCCACGTGCGGCTTGATCCGTCCGTGGAAGTCGGACCCGGCCGTGGCCACGAGGTCGAGCTCTTCCGCCAGCCCCCCGTAGTAAGCGACCTGCTCGGGCGTATGATAGAAGGTGTAGACCTCCATCCCCTCGAGCCCCCGCTCCTTGAGAAAGCGGGCGTCCTCGCCCGTGGTCTGCTGGAAATAGGCCCCGGGATGGGCCAGGACCGGGATCCCCCCGGTCCCGGGGGCCATCTCCAGGACCTCGAGGAGGCCCATGTACTTCTTGGGAACATAGGCGGCCTTGCCCTCGGCGAAATATTCCTTATAGAAAAGGTAGGGCGCGATGGCCCGGTTCTTCTTCCGGTAGAAGAACTCGAGAGCCGGATTCTTCTCGTTCTCCGGGTTCTCGAGCAGGATCTGGGCGACCTTGACGCCCAGAGGCGGCGCCCCGTTGGACTTCTCCCGGACCTCCTCCCAGGTCAGGGCGAATCCCAGACTGTTGGCCTTCTCGACGCGCTCCCGGGCCTCGCCCATGCGGCAGGCCGTCTGGCTGTCGATGAGCCCGGACAGGGCCGGGCTCGTCCAGTCGACGAAGGGCAGCAGGAGATGGAACTCGCGGCCCCCGAAAAGGGTCGTCACCTCGATGCCCGGGATCATCTCGATCCCCGCGGCCGAGGCCAGGTCGACGGCCTCCGGATAGGCGGCCACCGTGTCGTGGTCGGCGATGGACATGGCCCGGAAGCCCTTCCCGGCGGCCATGGCCACGAGCTCGGCGGGCGAGAAATCGCCGTCGCAGCTCCTGTCGGAGTGGATGTGGAAGTCGACCCGTCCGCTCATGACAGGTCGTGGCGGCCTGTCAGGAGCCGATAGATCTCCAGGTACTTCTCCGAGGTCCGGGCGACGATGTCATCCGGAAGGGCGGGCGGCGCCGAGCTCTTGTCCCAGCCGGTCGTCTCCAGGTAGTCGCGGACGAACTGCTTGTCGAGGCTCGGCTGCGAGCGGCCCGGCTCGTAGCTCTCGAGGGGCCAGAAGCGCGAAGAGTCCGGCGTGAAGATCTCGTCGATGAGGATGAGCTCGTCGCCGTCGAGGCCGAACTCGAACTTCGTGTCGGCGATGATGATGCCCTTGGAGATGGCGTAGAGGGCGGCCTTCTGATAGAGTTCGAGGCTCACCTTGCGCAGCTTCTGGGCCACTTCGCCGCCGGCGATCCTCTGGACCTCCTTGAAGGAGATGCTCTCGTCGTGGCCGGTCTCGGCCTTGGTCGAGGGGGTGAAGAGCGGCTCCTCGAGCCGGTCCGACTCCTTGAGGCCCTTGGGCAGCTTGATGCCGCTGACCTTGCCCGTGGCCTTGTAGTCCTTCCAGCCTGAGCCCGAGATGTAGCCGCGGACGACGCACTCGACGGGGACGACCTTGGTCTTCTGGACGAGCATCGACCGCTTCTCGAGGAGGTCCTCGAACGGCTGCAGGGCGGGCGGGAAATCCTTGACCTCGGTGGCCAGGAGGTGGTTGGGGCAGACCAGGCGGACGAAATCGAACCAGAACTTCGACAGCTGCGTCAGGACCTTACCCTTGAAGGGGATGAGCGACGGCAGGACCCAGTCGAAGGCCGACACGCGGTCCGTGGCGACGATGAGGAGCTGGTCGCCGACCTCGAAGACGTTGCGGACCTTGCCCTTCTTGTGAAGGGTGATGCCGGACAAATCGATATCGCCGATCGGACGTTCCATGGTGATCTCCTTTTGAGGTCATTCAAGGATAATGAAATCGCTCCCAAAATGCAAATCAGCGAGGCCCGCGTCGCTTCTTTCGGGGCCGGCCGCCGGCCCCTCCCTCAGGCGGCGCCGGATCCCGGCCGCTGGCCGACGAAGTTGACCATCCGGCGTCCCTCTCCCGGGTCGCGGCGGTACGACAGCAGTGACATCTCGCAATGGGTGCAGGCCTGCCCGACGTTAAGGATATTCTCCCTCCTCAGGCCCAGCCCCTCGAGCAACCAGGTGTTCGAGGCCCTCAGGTCGAGCAGGTACCGGCCGCGGCCGCCCGGGCACTCCTCCAGGACGGACGCCGGAAAGCCCGCCCTCAGGAACAGGGCCCGGACCTCGGGGCCGACCTCGTAGCAGGTCGATCCGATGCAGGGACCGAGCGCGGCCAGCATCGCCCCCGGCTCGGAGCCGTAGGCCCGGGCCATTTCCCGGGCGGTCTTCTCGAGGATCCGTTTCTGGGTTCCCCGCCATCCGCAGTGGACGGCGGCGACGGCCCGGTTCCGGGGATCGACCAGGAGCGCCGGCAGGCAATCGGCCGTCCGGACGACGAGCAGCAGCCCGGGGACGCGGGTCATGAGGGCGTCGCCCTCGATCCGGCCCCCGGGGTCCGACTCGAGCCGCCGGACGGTGTCCGAGTGGACCTGGCGCATGACGACGGGCCGGAAGCGCTCGAAGCCGGCCGCCGCCCGCAGGTCCTCCTCCTGCCAGCCGGCGGTACCGAATCCATGGACGAGCCACGGCAGAGCGTCGAGCTTCGGGACGGTCAGATAGGGGGAGCTTCTCTCGCTCATGGGCCCAGTATTATCAGAAAGACCGCCCCGGCTCAAGGCGCCTTGCCGCGCCGCGCCTCGGGAGCGGTCGGGGCCCGCTTGTCATTTGCCGCCCGTCCTCGTATGATGAGGGCGCTATGCGCCAGAAAGCGAGGCCGCCGTCCCCCATCATCCCTGTCCTCCTCGCCTTGAGCTTGGCTTTGGCCGGGGCCGTCTTCCCGGAGGCCGGGCCACGGCCGCGGGCCCGGGAGTTCGGCATTATCGTCGGGGTCCTCGAGCCGGGCCCCCTCAACGCCATCACCGACGTCGCCGGGGTTCGGGTCGGCCACGTGACCCTCGTCGAGGGCCGCGACGTCCGGACCGGGGTCACGGCCGTCCTGCCCCACGGCGGCAACCTGTTCCAGGACAAGGTCCCGGCCGGCATCTCGGTGGCCAACGGCTACGGTAAGCTGACCGGGGTCACCCAGGTCCGGGAGCTGGGCACCCTCGAAACGCCCGTCGTCCTGACCAACACCCTGAGCGTCCCGACGGCGGCCGAAGCCCTCATCGACTGGACGCTCGGCCTGCCCGGCAACGAGCGGGTCGAGTCAGTCAATCCGGTCGTCGGCGAGACCAACGACGGCTGGCTCAGCGACATCCGCGGCCGGCACGTCACCAAGGACCACGTCCTCGAGGCCGTTCGGGTCGCCGCCGAAGGGCCCGTGGCCGAGGGCGCGGTCGGGGCCGGCACGGGGACGACCTGCTTCCGTTTCAAGGGCGGCATCGGGACGGCCTCCCGGCGCCTGAGCGCCGACCGCGGCGGGTGGACGGTCGGCGTCCTGGTCCAGACGAACTTCGGCGGCGTCCTGACCATCGGCGGACGGCCCGTCGGCCGCCTGCTCGACGTACGGCCCGGCGCGGGAGCCTCGCCGGGCGACGGCTCCTGCATGATCGTCGCCGCCACCGACGCGCCGCTCGACGCCCGGAACCTCGAGCGCCTGGCCAAGCGGGCCCTGCTCGGGATCGCCCGCACCGGGGGGTATTACTCGAACGGCAGCGGCGATTACGCCGTGGCCTTCTCGGCGGCCCCCGGCGTCCGTGTCCCCCACCGGGCCCCGGAGCGGACACGCTCGGTCACCCTGCTCCGCGACGAGGCCGTCTCGCCCCTCTTCCAGGCCGCGGCCGAGGCCGCCGAGGAGGCCATCCTCAACTCCCTCTTCAAGGCCGTGCGGACCGAGGGGAAGGACGGCCGGGCGGCCGAAGCCCTGCCCCTCGATCGGCTCCGCGAGGTCCTGAAATGAGCCCCGCCCGCCTGAAGGCCATCGGCGTCCTCGGCGGCATGGGCCCGGAAGCCACCGGCTACTTCTTCGAGCGGATCGTCGCCAACACGGCCGCCGGCAAGGATCAGGACCACGTCCCGGTCGTGGTCATGAACCTCCCGCAGATCCCGGACAGGACGGAAGCCATCCTTCACGGGGGGCCGAGCCCGCTGCCCGCTCTCCTGCGCGGCGCGGCGGCCCTTCGCCGGGCGGGCGCCGACTTCGCCGTCATCCCCTGTATCAGCGCCCACTACTTCCACGGGGCCCTGGCCGCCCGGGCCCCGCTGCCGGTCCTCGACCTCCTCGAGGAGACGCTGGCGGACGTCCTGCGGACCCGGCCCCCCGTTCACGCCGTCGGGCTGCTGGGCACGACCGGCACGGTCCGGTCACGGATCGTCCACGACCGGTTCGAGCCGGCCGGCGTCCGTATCCTGGCCCCCTCGGCGGCCGAACAGGAGCGGGTCATGAGGGCCATCTTCGGGCGGCGGGGAGTCAAGGCGGGTGTCACTGAAGGGGCGGCCCGGCAGGCCCTGCTCGAGGTCGCCGCGGCCCTCATCCGGCGGGGGGCCGGGGCCATCGTGGCCGGATGCACAGAGGTCCCCCTCGCCGTCCGCCCCGCGGACCTCTCCGTGCCCCTTATCGAGCCCATGGACATCGGGGCCCGGGCCGCCGTCGTTCGCGCGGGGGGGCGCCTTCGCCGGCCCTCGGCCCGGGGGGCGGCGACCAAGCGCTACGTGTCAACTCATTTAACCAGGTAACCCTGTCTGGGCCTGTTGCCTCATTAAAAAGGTAACCGTAGATGGTTTGATTCTCTTATAGGGATCAACGAGCACCGGGCGCTTCTGTTTGTGCTGATAGAG